>Ga0334883_1000029_pt1 | contig 260170 bp, 214 predicted proteins | sample GraSluR1_MG_6_FD_207230 | JGI IMG/M metagenome (GOLD analysis project Ga0334883, IMG submission 207230) | Sludge microbial communities from methane-producing bioreactor in Wageningen University, Netherlands - Granular Sludge_09_05-R1 | ecosystem: Engineered > Bioreactor > Anaerobic >...
TTCTGTACCTATCATGATAGTTTGCGGGTTGAACTTAAGCTTCCTCATGGCCGCCGCCGGTGGCTCAAGCGCACACCGGCGATTGCCGCGGGTATCACTGATCAATGGTGGTCAGTTGACGAGTTGTTGCACTATAAGGTGCCCAAGCCACCCATCTTGCCCAAACGACGCGGGCGGCCTTCCCAAGCCTTTCTGGAGCTCCAAAAACAGTGGCTTGGCTGACCACGATTACCTGTGGTGCTACCGTGGGATGAAGAGCGCCAGCAAATGGTAAGTTTTCAAAAAGCAGGGTCTTGACAACTGTGCTATAATAGTAATTGGACGGCAAACACAGTGGGTGCACACACGTGGGCGCTGTATCTCCTAGAGAAGGAGGTGATCTATGCAGTTAGTGAGTTCACGGAGGGGCCGGCAATAGCCGGCCCCTCTCCGTTTATATCTACGCTTGCAACATAAAAAACGGGGGATATTCCATAATACTAAACACAAAATAAAGTGGCCGGTAGGTAAGCAGTATCTCGCGCATATAAGGGCGCAGGAATGATCCAGTGTAAGCCATCCGCATGGTGTACCAGGCCTGAGCATTGTGCCAACGCACGCTGACCGCATAGCCCCACGTGTTGTAGATCACCGCCATAATGAGCATCGCCAGAACGATCCCTACGATCGCCCCAAGGATGTTATCCAACACCTGTAGTTTTGGCAGCGTCGTATCCCTAAACACCGCTTTACCGATGAAGTAAGCGCCGACAAACAGCGGTATGGTGAATAAAACGAAGATGACGGTCTGCGTCATCACCATGCTCGGTACACCGCCACCCACAAGCTCAGTGAGCGCCCTGGCGACGCCATGGAGCATATTCGTCGCCAGCGTGATCAATCCTATAGCTGTGGTAATCAGGTAGAAACTCACCAGCGTGACCACCGACCGCAAGAGACCATCCATTGTGCAGAGAATAATGACCAGCAGGCCCAACAAGATCAACAAGCCATCCAGAATTGTCATTGGTTGCCCCCTCAGCATCTACACGATGTCAACAGATTGAACGGATTTCAACGGATTTTTTGCTCATCCGGCGCACGCGCTTCAGGCAACGTTGCCGCCACCAGGAAGAATGGTAGATGGGCGATCTGCGCCCAGGGACCGCACCGCACATGTGCCGCCATCTCAATGGTCTCCAACGCCAGCGCCTCTGACGCGGTCAATGGCAGGTCGCGCAGGAAATCGAAGCGCGCCGGTGAAGGCGCAAAGAGCGATTCGAAAAGGCCGACGCTCACCCCGAACCCACGCGCCGCCAGCAATCCCGGCAACCTGCGCCCGATCCATGGATCGGCGCCGGCGCGTTCCAGCGCCGACAGCCACAACTCGCGGGCGGCAATCTCCGGTGGATGCTCGATCATCCCGCCGTAGTCGGGTTCCAGAGCCACCAACGCCCCACCGGGACGAAGCACGCGGTGGATTTCGTCCAGAACGCGCGTGACCGGTTGTACCCACAACAAAGTCAACTGGGTAAAGATCAAGTCGAAAGTGGCATCGGCAAACGGCAAGCGCCGCGCATCCCCGCCCGTGCGTACCGCGCTGCCAAACGCCGGCCCACCGAAGGCAACCCCATCCCGCAGCGCCTCCACCGCGCGATCCAGCGCGACGACCGTCCCTCCGGCACGGCGGGCCAGTTCGCCCGTCACCGCGCCATAGCCCGCGCCCAAATCCAGGACGCGCTTCCGGCGCGCGATGCCCACCTGCCGCAGCAGCCGTCCCCGCGCCGGCGACAGCCACTCCGCCTGCTGTGCCAGCATCTCCGGCGCAGGAAGATCGTAGTTCACTCCCATACCCATCCAAAATCTACAATCAACGTCCCCCGCCCGCACAGGCGCACGCACATGCACAACCGGCACACGCGCATCCCCCACCGCCACTGCCGCCGCTGGATTTCGCCAGCGCCGTGAAGATGTCGCCGGTGACCTTGTCTGCGCCACTCAAATCGACGAAGCCGCCTTTCACACCGGGGATGTTCAGCGAGCCGGGCATGATAGCCGCCGCTATACCGCCCATCGTCGATTCGGCCCAGCCGGCGAAGGAGCCGGCCACATCACTGGCCCGCGTGCGTCCGCCAATGGCAGGGCCACTGGCTTTGGGCGCGGCGCTGGTGGTTCCGGCAGTCCGTGGGCCGCGCGCCCACATCGGCCAGTAATGGTAACCACGATGCGTGAGCACGGTGGGATAGTTGTCGTCCATCATCACCCAGGGCAGGTACTTATCCAGATACTGCTCGCGCGCCTCGACCTCACCGAGCGCCGACGCCTGCTCCATCGCCCGGTCGATGACGCGGCGGTAGTACTCCTGCGTGTCGGAAAGATCGAAGCCCTTCATCTTCGCCGCCGTCGCCTTGATGAGCATCTCGGTGGGTTTGGCAAAGTCGATATCGCGCACAGCTTTACCATGGTGCTGTTCGATTGCGGTAAGATAGGCGTCTTCGTAGGCATGAATGATGGTGCCTTTCTCCTGAGCGATTTTCCGGCGATATTGGCGCTGTTCTTTGGCAGAACTCAGACTCTTGTTGGAGAGAACCCGGAAATCCGCCGTCACCTCCACCGTCAACGGCTCATCTTTCGTCACCTCGATGATGCCCTTTTCCAGCAGACCGAAGAGCACCAACGTGAGCACTTTGTTGAGCGGCATCTCGATCAACACACCGGCTTCCGGCGCGGTCAGGCCGCGCTTGATGCCGCCGCCTTCCACCTGCGCGATGGCGGGCAGGTAGGTCTTGCGCTTCTTTTTCAGCGAACTTTCGTTGAGGACAACCAGCGGTGCCGCGATCACGGGCGCAATCAACGCCATGATCGGGCTGATGAACAACAAAACCAGGATGCCACCGCCCAAAATGGCAAACACCGAAAAGCCGGTGCCGCCCGAAAACCGGAAGAAGAGCACGGCGAACATAATCATCCCCACGGCGCCGAGGATCAGGCGCGTGGTGGGATTGTCTTCCAACCACTTGTTGGTCAACTGGATGAGCGTCAGCTTGATCACGCGCGTCATACCGCGCTGCGGGAAAGAGACGCCGACGCGATACGCCTTCGTCGCCGTCCCCTCCAGCTGCCATACAGCAACGGTGCGACCCTGATAGAGTGCTTTGTCGGTGAAGGGAACATCCTGATACAGGACTTCGTCCGGCTGGATGCCCTCCAGCATGTGAATCGCGATCTGGATGTAAGATGTCCCCCGGACAAGATCGCTGTCGAACCAGGTCGGCGTAATCTGCAACGAGGCAAGGTCTTTGTTGGTCGTATCCTGGAAGACCAGATCAGGCATGCTGAACTCGAAATGCAATGTACCGCTCGAACCGCGCGCAATGGCCTGGCTGCCCAGGTGCACTTCGACGCCGGGATTGACGTATTCCGATTTGCGGATATCGCGCAGGTTAACCCCGTTGATCGAGGCGCTCATATTGCTGATGCTGTAATTGCTATGCGGCACACCAATGTCCACGATATCGATCGGACTGCCATAGTTGTTGAACGTGATGTCATAGACGATCTTCACCGAAGCGTCCGGCTGCACGTAGACCTGCATTCTCAAATCCGGCACGGCGAAGCTGTAACTTTGCGCCGCCACCGGCCTTCCAATGGCCGCCATCAGCATCAACAACGCCAGCAAGGCCAACGCGCTGAATATTCGTGTAGGTTTCATCCCTATACCTCCAACGATCTTAACGAGCCATCAGCGATCAGCTTTCAGCTTTCAATCGCTGATCGCTGATAGCTGATAGCTGACCGCTATCTCCCCCCACCCGCGCACGCGCACGCGCACGCACATCCGGCGCAGGCGCACGCGCAACTGCTGTGAAAACCACCTCCCGAAGAGGACGATCGAGTGACCGGCGCAGGTTTTTGCAGTGACGTAGGCATAATCGCCGCGGCCATGCCGCCCATCGTCGTCTCGGTCCAGCCCACGAAGGAGGACGCCACATCGCCGAACTTGGGGGCCGGGCGCCCGCTGGCGGCACTGCCCGCTGAACCTGCGGCGCTCACCGCTCCACCCGCTGCCGCTACCGGCCGCGCCTGGCGCGCCCATATCGGCCAGTAGTTGTAGCTGCCGACGGTCATCACGCGCCGGTAATCCTTATCGAGCATCACCCACGACCCGTATTTATCAAGGTATTGCTCGCGCTGCTGGATATCACCCAACGCGGCAGCCTGCTCCATCGCTCGTTCGATAACACGGCGGTAGTAATCCTGCGTATCCGAGAGATCGAAGCCCTGCATCTTGGCCGCAGCGATGTCCACCAGCTTCTGCATCGGTTTGACCACGTTCAGTTCCTTCACCGGCTTGTCTGGATGCGCCTGAATCTGATCCAGAAAGGCGTCTTCGTAATTGTGGATCACCGTTCCCTGTTTCTGTGCAACGGAGCGACGATACTGCGCGCGTGCGTCAGCGTCCTCCAAATCAGTGCGATAGGCATCCACGATTTCCACCGTCAGGGCCTCGGTGAGCGAGCCGGCGCCCTCCGCTTTCCGCACCAGACCTTTTTCGAGCAGACCAAAGATGACGAGCGCCAGCACCTTGTTCAGCGGCATTTCCAGGATGATGGCGGCTTCCGGCGCGGTCAACCCGCGCTTGATGCCCCCACCCTCCACCTGGGCGATAGGCGGCAGATAGTTGGGCTTGCTGGCCTTTTTAATCGCCCGGACGAACATCCAGATGATGAAAGCAGGTACAACAAAAGGCATACACACGCCGGCCACGACCGCGATGCCGCCCATAGCGTCTTCAAGCCAGGCCATAAACAAATCCCACGTGGTCTGCTCGATGATGTTCGTGAGGCCACGTTTCGGGAAAGAGACGCCCACGCGATAAGCCTTCGTCGCCGTGACGTTCTCGTAGCGCCAGACGGTGACGACACGCCCGTTCTGGGTGCCCTTGTCGGTAAACGGCACATCCTGATACAGTACCTCATCCAGTTGGATGCCTTCGAGCATCGTGACGCGAATCTCGATCGTCCCTGTCCCGCGCACCGAGTTGCTGTCGAACCACGTCGGCGAGATTTGCAGTGAGGCATTCTCCTTGTTCGTCGTGTCGGCGAAGATCATCTCCGGCATCGTCATCTCGAAGTGGAGCGTACCCCTGCCACCCGATGGAATGGCCTGACCCGCGAGATGCACCTCCACGCCAGGGTTGACGTACTCGGATTTGCGAATGTCAGTGAGCGCCACACCGTTGATGGACGCGCTCATGGTGCTGATGCTGTATTTGCTGTGCGGCGTACCGATGTCCACAATATCGATGGCGCTTCCGAAGTTCTCGAAGGTAATATCGTAAATAATCTCCGCGGAACCGTCCGGCTGGACGTAAACCTGCATCAACAGTTCCGGCACGGCAAAGCTGTAATTTTGGGCATACACCGGCCGCCACAGGGACAGCAAAAGCATCGCCAGCAGCAACAAAGCCGGTGCGTGGTATAAGCGTTTATTTTTCATCCCCCACCTCCAATAACAGAAAAGCACGCGCTAGGGAAATCGCGGCTACCGCAAATCCGGTTATAGCTGCGCCCACCCTGCCGGTTCCCGTGGACAATCGGCAGCGCAGATCGCCAGGCCGGGACAGTGATCACAGTGAGTCGGCGCTTCGATCCGCTCACGATACCGGAGGAAGACTTCGTGCTCCCAGATGGCATTCCACGGCATCGCCAGTAGATTCCCTGCGCTATGGTACGGGCCGCGCGGCGGGATGACGCTGCCATCCGGTTCGACGCGCACGGCCACGTCACCGGAGCAACGCGGGCCACGCTGCACCTGTTCGGCCAGCGCTTGAGCGGGATCGCGCTGCACGGGCGGATCCCAGATGAAACGTGCCTGTGTCTCGGCGGCGGTCTCCTCGATGATCGTCGCCACCTGGGGCATGGCGTCGGCGGCAAAGATGCCGTCCTGTTCGGCGAGCGCCTCGTCGGTGGTCACATAAGCGACATAGGCGATGTTGTCCGCGCCTTGTGCGACGAGCGCAGAAACGGTGGTATTGAGCGCAAGAAGCGTGGACTGAACGAGCGGCAGTTCGGCGATGGCGCACAGTTGGTTCTCTTCGAGCCAGGCCAACAACGCCGTGGCTGCGGCGTGATCGCCCGCACCGCACAACGCGTCGTGGACGGCAGGATCGGTGGAAGCGTAGATGAAGGTGATGTGATCCACACCCGCCTGGACCAGAGCGGTCAAGAGATCGACGTCCCACAGGTCACTGGCGCGCCCGCGCACCCCGGCGATCATCCCCAGGTCTTCGGCGCGCTCGACGGCACGGACGAGGTGCGCGAGGTCAGGGTTAGATGGCGCAAGCAGGGTCACGTGCGGGATGCCCGCGTCCCACAGCTTGTCGAGGATCGGCGACAGCTTCTCCGGTTCGGCCAGCGGCAGGGAGGCTTGCAGGGGCGCGATCAGTTGCGCGTCGTAGGGAGAGAGCGCGGCGTCATCGAGGTTGAAGACCGGGTACATGTCTCCCGGTGTGGTGATTTGCGTGATGAGCGCGTCCACCTTGGCGATGTCCGCCCGCATCATATCCTCGGTAGCGCCGCGAAAATTGGCGATAAGGTCCTGGAGAACCGTGTCTGCGCTTTTGCCGTCGAGCAAGTCCTTGGCGATGAGAACGCCCGTCGGCGACAGCCGGGCAGCGGCGGCGGCGTTGGCGATCAACATCCCCGAACCGTCGCGTTCCACCCGCAGATGAAAGCGCGTATAAGCCCCTTCAGCCTCCTGCATCGCGTGATAAATACCCGGTGCCACTGCCGGCGGAGGCGTCGCACGCTTGACGCTAAACAGATTTTTAAGCCATTCCATTGCCATAGTGACCTCCTCAATTTTCGATTGCGGATTGCCGATTTTCGATTTAACTTGATACCTTACTGTGCCACCCTTGCGAAGGTTGCGCACCAGTGTTCATGTTCGACCGTTGTAATCTCCATGATCATTCGTCGAAAACCTTCGCAAGGGTTCAGATTACCCTTTACGATACTTGCGGTCGTAGAGCGTGTCGTCGTAGAGCGCGCGGCGACCGGGACAGTTTTCGCGCGGGCAGAGCTGGCAACTGGCGAAGTCTTCCGCCGCTGCAAAGCGCAGCCCCGACACGCTTTTGTTCGGCGTCATCACAAAGCTGTCCGAGAGGTGCACGCCAATCGCCCCTTTGACGTCGCCAAGAATGGTGAAGAGCAGGCGCTGCTGCGGCATCGGCCAATCGTCGAGCGACCCCGGCGACATGACAGACATTTTGCCCAGTCCATAGTGCTCCGTCATGCGCTCATTCAATGTCTGAATGGCCTCACGCACGGCGATTTCTTTGATGACGTCGGCCCAATATTTGTAAAGCATATCGTTCTGCGCGTACGCCCACGCATCCAGTTCCACCCCACAGGTAGCGACGAAGGGGAACACGCGATGAACGGGTTCCAGGTTCACGCTCAGCACCCGGCTATCTAGCCTCACGCCATCCACGACGACGTAATCATCCCCCCGGTCGTCGATGAAAGCGACCTTGTAATACGCCTTTGGCCTGGCGATGGCCTGAGCTTCATCGACCAAACGCCGGAGATCGTCCAGATAAGCGCTACCATCTTTGACGCGCAGCCGCTTCACCAGCGCCGCGCGATCTGGTTCGAAGGGAATCGTATCGATGATAGTATAATTCATAATTCCTTCACTTTTGCGAGAAAGGCCGGATCGTGGTCATTATCCCCAACAGGATCAGGAAAATGCCCCATCCGGCAAAACCCAGATTGAAGCCGCTGATATTGAGCAGTAATTCAAAAAAGGCAAAGCCCACCCCAAACATAATCAATCCGATGCGGACCAGATTTTTGCCCGTTTTCACCGTCCCCGGAAGCGCGTAGATCTTGCCGTAGAACCATTGCCCCAAACCAACGGCGGTAGGCGCGATCAACGTCCAGGTGTAGACCCAAGTGGCCCGGTGTCCGGTGAGGCTCTGGTAGTACAACAGCAGGCCGGTCATCGCGATGAGGCTGCCCAACATCAAAAACGGCTTTTCACCCGTGTAGTCCCGCCGTGGCGCCACGAAGGCTAACAGCGCACCCGGCGCAAAGATAAAAAGCGGCCGGACGAAGTGGCTAAATTGGACATCGAGTAACTGACCAAGCCATCCCAGAAATCCCAGCACGATCAAGATGACGATGATCCAGATCCGTCCCAGCCATCCTCTAAAGCTTTCGTCAGCCATCGTCACGCCCTCAAAATCAGAAGCTCCCAAAATCGTTGAAAGACTGAAGCGCGCCGATCAGCGCCAGCAACAACGTTAGTCCCAGAGTGAGTAAGCATAACACCAATCCCGCCCATGCCAGCCCCGATTGCCGTTTCGAACGGATCCCCATGATACTCACCACAATGCCGACCAGCGGCAAGGGCAAATTGCAGATGGGGAAGATGAAGGTGCTAACCAGACCGATCATTCCCAAGACAAATGCGGCGATCGAAGCAGCCCGTTTCTCATGTCGCGCCCGGGGTTGCGGTGGCAGACGCTGCGGCATCGCCTGTGGAACCGGCTGCTGCACCTGCTGTTGCATCTGCTGTTGCATCCGTTGAGCGGGCGGCGCCGTCGGCGGCCTGGTGATGGGAACAGGCTGCGCCCGTGCAGGGGACGGCGTTCTCTGCGACCGGGGTTGCGGCGGGGGTGGACCGGTAGGGGGACGCTGCGCAGAATAATGCAAAGCAGGCGTGCTTAAAGCACGCGCCATCTCCCGCGCGTTCTGGAAACGGTCAATGGGCCGCAACTCGAGCGCACGCATCAACGCCACCTCGACAGCGGGATCGATGTTGGGATTCAGTGCGCGCAATGGAACCAAAGCCGCCGGGTTGACGATGCGCTTGGTCGCAGTGGGCGGAGCTTGCCCGACGAGTGCATGGTAGAGCGTCGCGCCCAGGCCGTAGATGTCGCTGCGGGCGTCGGTGGAGCCGGATTCCGCCTCGTACTGTTCCGGCGGTGCGTATTCCGGCGTCCCCATGCCGCGCACCACCGTCATCGTGCGGGGATCGCGCGGGTCCCACAGCTTCACCAGGCCGAAGTCCACCAGCACCGCCTGCTCGTCGGGGCGGATGATGATATTGGTGGGCTTGATGTCGCGGTGGAGCACGTTCTGTCCGTGACAATAGGCCAGCGCGTCAAGCAACTGGTGCGCCCAGCGCAGCACCACCGGCGCCGCCAGTGCCCCCTCGCGCCCGATGCGGTCGGCCAGGCTCTCGCCTTCGACCATCTCCATGACCAGATAAGCATTGCCACCCTCTTCGAAGGAGTCGAGGACACGCACCAGGTTGTTGTGATTGAGCCGCGCCAGCGTCATCGCCTCGCGCTTGAACTGCGCGCGCATTTGCGCCAGCATTTCCGGGTCGAGGTCGGCCTGCGGCGTCAGCTCTTTGATGGCGACGGGGATTTCCAGGCTCAGGTGCCAGGCGGCGTAGACCGCGCCCATCCCGCCCCGGCCAAGCAGGTGCGTGATGCGATAGCGGTTTTGTTGGAGGATGGTCCCTTCTCTTAGCATAGTCGCCTCTCTAGAAAACGGTCTTGCTTCAACGCTTAAGGCAGATCACAATCCGCCGTCTCTGAAGCGCCGGACTATGATCCGGCGCAAGCATTTTTTGATACTTACTGCGAATGTCCCGTAGCGCGCGTGGCCCCGGTCGGCGGGGTGAAGCCCGTCCCCCCCTCAGTCCCCCCCAATGGGGGGGAAGTAAAGAGAGGGCGCACCCGCGCGCGGGCGCAGCCGTGTTCGGCGGCGCGATGCCCGGCGCGCGCCTCGCGTTCCAGGCGGCAGCCGCCGCCGCACATCTCCAAATCAGGGCAGCCCCAACATGCTTCCGGCAAACCTGCCGCGAGCGGATCGGTTTCGCGCTCGCGGAAGCTCAGAAATAGCGGGCTGTTCCAGATAGCGTCCCACGGATCGTCGAGCAAGTTGCCGCCCGCCACGTAGTACGATTGGCAAGGCAGCACGTCGCCGTTCGGTTCAATGCAGATGGAATACTCGGCGGCATTGCAGCGTTTGGGCGCGAGGCCCAGTTCCAGCGGCGAAAGGCGGCAGTAGTCGGTCACGGTGTACCAGAGGAAGCGCATATCCAGCGCCTCGGCGCGGTCGCGCACGGCGACCAATGTCGCCGCCATTTCTTCTGCGGGGATGGCGTCCGGGTCGTCGAAGCCGCCGCCGGCGTAGATCATCCCGTTCATTGCAAACGTGCGCAAGCCCAGGCCGTGCAGGAATTCAACGATGGCGACAGCATCCCGGACGTTGCGGCGCGTCAACGTGCTGTTGGTGATGGTATGCACGCCACTCACCAACGCGTTCTCGATGCCGCGCACCGTCTGCGCGAACGCACCAGGCGCGCCGACCATCGCATCGTGCACCTCGGCGCGGTGCGTTTCCAGTGTGATCTGCACGTGATTCAATCCCGCCTCGGCGAACGCCGTCATCGTAGGAGCGTGCGAGAGCAGACGCCCGTTCGTGTTCATCCCCACGATCAGCCCGAGGTCGTCAGCGTGGTGGATGATGGCGGGCAAGTCGGGATGCAGCGTCGGCTCGCCGCCGGTGAGGATGATGTGCGGGATGCCGATCGCGGCGAGTTTGTCGAACACGCGGTACCAATCATCCAGCGACAGAGACGCCATCGTGAAGCGGTCCGGCTCGTTGTAGCAGTGATGGCACGCATTGTTGCACCCATAGGTGAGAGCAATGTCGGCTTTGTAAGGCGCATGAACGGGCGTGCTAAAAATCGGGTTAAACGTTACCTGCCCGGCGATAGCGCACGTTGGGCAACCGTCACCGGTCTCCTTGAGGCGCTGTACCAGCGTGTAGACCTCGGCCAACTCGCGGGCGAGGCGGGCCTCGTCCACGTGATTGAAGCGTCGCAGCAGCATATCCCGCGCCTGTGGCTGAGGGATATTGTCCAGCGCCAGCTTCGCCATCTCCACGGCAGTGGTGTTAAGGTGAATCACCTCCGTCACATCGATGAAGAGAAGGCCACTGCCGTCCGCTTCGACGCGCAAGTGCACACGCCGCTGCCCGCCGTCCAGCGCGATGGGGTACGTATACAGTCTCGGCGCAGGCGGTTCAGGCGACGCTGGCCAGAGCCGCGCCAACTCGCGGCGCAGATCGTTCCAAATCCCGTTCAATGCCATAATCATCAAGACACAAGATGCAGGATGCAGGATGCAAGATACCAGAATCCTGCCTCTTGCTTCCTGCCTCATTTACCACTTAGGCGCTTCTTCGATCTGGTAGGAAGCTCCACAGTAAGGACAATCGACGAAAATCGCGCCGGCCCGCACGATGAGGTTTTCCTTGCTCAGCGCGCCGCCGCAGGAGGTACACTTCATAGCCTCCAGGCGCACATCACCGGTGAGGTCGATCTTCTGGACGTGGGTTATCTCCTTTTTCTCCGGCTGCACGCGGGTGAGATAGACAAGAACGCCGGCCCCGCCGAACAATACCACGCCGACCACCAGACGCATAATCTGTCCTTGCGCGCCGATTATGAACATCAGACCAAAGAAAACGAGTATGGCAGCGATAACATAGGTGACAAGCTTCATAGTTTCCTCCTGCAAAAATAGGTACAGGTTGCAAGTTGCCAGTGACAAGTCCAACGGAAGTCTGCTTCCGCATATAATACGCGCGCGGGCGCGTCAATGTTGCTTTCCAGTATAGCTCAACCTACAACGGAGTCAAAATAAAGCGAGTCGCCTTGGGGGCGCCTCGCCAAACAACGTTCGATGCATGGATGCCGTGCGCTTACAGCAACCCCAACCACCCCGCCACAACGTCGCCCGCGCCTGCCATGTTCAGCGCGATGGGCAACAGCAGCACACCCATCGCGTTCATGCGGCGCGATCCCCACAGCACGGGGATGAGACCGATGCCGGTCGCCACAGCGCACACCGCCAGCCCGCCCCACCCTGTCATCGTGAATACGACCACGAGCAGAATCGCCAGTGTAACGAAGCTGATGAGGCGGTAGCTCACGCGCGCCGTCAACGCGATGACCAGCCGCGTCAGCCCCAATGAGAGGAAAAACGCCATGACGCCCGCCGCCAACACTGCCGCCGTCGCCCAATAGTAACGATCGGGTGTGTAGGTGCTATACTGCGTGCTCACCATCCACGCCATACCGCCGCGCGTGAGGTGCAGCCCCGGCACGAAGAAGAGCAAAAAGCCGCCCACGTAGTAGACGATTTTCGACGCCCCCTGCGAGATGACGAACGCGCGCTCGTCGCGCTGCGCGGTCGCGTGCCCGGCCAGGAATCCGCCGATCCCGCCGGTAATCACGGGGAAGAAAGCGGCAAACATCCCGCCGAGCACGCCCGCCGCCGTCCCCTGGAAAATCGCGCTGAACGGCGCATCGACGGTGCGGGCGATGTGCTGCGGGGGCAGTTCGACGCGCGCCATGAGGTTCTGGAGCACCCACGGGACGGCGAAGAGGCCCACGAACGCAGGCAGCAGGTTTTGATAGGCCACCTCCACCGGCACAAGCGAGCGATACATCATCACGAAGCCCAGCAGCCCGGAGAGCAAAAACGTCACCAGTCCCGCCGTGAGCGAGCGCCAGCCGTCCCACCAGCGTTTCCACCCGGCGGGGGCGCGATCCGTGCCTTTGGGCCACTCGGAGAGCAGCATGTAGGCGATGATGGTCCACAGAATCCACGCCATGTGCGGGCGCAGAATCTCGCGGATCGGCGGCAGCAGACGCGAGGCGACCGGCGCGAGCAGCGCCAGCACCGCCAAGCCACCCAACCCGCCAATGCCGGTAAGGACGACGGCCTCGTAGCCGCGCCGCTGTAGCAGATACTTCTGCCCCGGCAGAACGATAAAGACGGTGCTGTCGTCGGGCACGGAGAGGAAAATGCTGGAAATCGTGTTCAGCATCGCGTAACCGGTGATGAGACCGAGGAACAGAAACGCCATCTGCTCCGGGTTCATCCACGCCGCGAGCGCTCTGCTGGCTAACAAGATGAAGCCCGCCACGTTGTAGATGTGCAGCGCCGGCACAATCGCCAACAACGACGCCAAAAGTGTACCTGCGAGTGTCCACAGAATGAGTTCAAACATCTGGTTTCTCGTTTCTCATTTCTAATTACCTCCTGTGCGCCAATCCAGTGTGGAGCGGGGGAGGATTTCCAATTCGCCGCGGTATTCCTGGATGACACCGATGACTTCGACGGCTTGACCTTCGGACGGCGGCGGGTCGATGGCGGTCAGGATGTTGGTCCACAGAAGAACGGTGATGCTGCCGGTACCGTCGTCGAGCGGCGCCTTCGCGCCTGCGGAGAAACCCTGCGGCGCGCCCAGGACACCGCGTAGCCGGACGACGCGCCCCGCATCCTGCGTCCGCAAATCGCTCACAGCAATCCACGGAATCTCCGGGGCCGGTACAGCAATATCGATATCGGCGGGGCCTTCGGGCGTGATTTGCAGTTCGCCCTGGTACACGCCGATTTCGCCCTTCACCTGCACTTCCGCGCCCACATCGAGCGCCAGCGGGTCGGCGAGCGCGGTGTAGACGCGCTCCCACAACACCAGTGAAATCTGCCCCGTGCCGTCGTCGAGCGTCGCCTTCATCCCGCCCTTGAAGCCTTCCATCAGCACCACACGCCCGCGCAAGGCCATCCAGCTTCCGGCGGCGTCGGGCGCAACCTCGTTCAATGCGGTCACAGGGACGGCGACGGCGGCCGGTGGCGCGGCGGAAAGGACGATGTCCGCAACGGAGGCGGGGACGAGTTGCGGCGTGTCCTTGTACAAACTCACCGCCCCGACCACGTCGATGCCCTGCCCCTCCACAATCTCCGGTAACGCGCCAGTGAGCACCGTCGTCGTCTCGTCCACGGCGACGACGATCTCGCCGGAGTCGTCGCGCACGGTGATGAGCGTCATCCCCTCGTAAGGCGTGCGCACCTGGCGGACTTCGCCGACGACGCGCACACGCAAGCCGACGTCCAACGGCGTGAGGGTATTCACCTTCAGCGTCACCGGCTCCGGGCGCTCCAACGTGAGATGCTCGGCGGCGTTGAGCGTCAGCGCAACGTAATCCTCGCGGATGCGCAGCGTCCCGGCGACGGTCACCTCATCGCCAAGCGCGGGGACTCGCCCCGCCGCCAGAAGCGCCTGCGTCACATCGCGGTACGAGGAGACACGCACTTCGCCGGTGCCGTCGTCCAGCCAAAACGCCAAATAGCCGCTCGTGGGATCGTAGCTCAGGCTGCGCGTCACGCGGCCCTGGACGCGCACGTAAGCCATGTTCATCGTGCCCAGCGCGTCGGCGGCGGAGACGGTGGGGATGTCCATGCGGCGCGCCAGCCACCACAGCGCGAGCAATCCCACCGTTGCCAGCAGAATCGCCACGATCTTGACGGCGCGCACGGGGATGCGCCCGCCGAGCTTGGCCCCGCAATAAGGGCACGTCGCATAAGGCCCCACAAAGCGCCCGCAGCTTGAGCAGTTCGCGCCGGTTGGCGTTGTCGATGGTGTGTGTGTATCTTCGGACATCTGGTACCTCAGCAAATTAGAAATGAGAAATGAGAGATTAGAAATGAGAAGGAGTTGCCTTCAATCTCCACATGTCCAATCCGCAAATCTCCGATCTCCCAATCTCCAATCTCCCAGTCTTCAATCCTCCACTTCCCACACCAGTTCGTGCTGGCGCTGCCAGATGCGGTAGCGGAGGCCGGTGAAGGCAGGCAACAGCGGGTCGTCGGTGGGCAGGTTGATGGTGGAACCGCCCATATCCGGGCGGGCGCTGTGCATCGCCGTGAGGAGCGTGCGCGCAGCCTGCAGCCGGTGGGGGTATTCGGGATCGACGGCCAGGTCCACGACGACGTGATTGCCCTGTTGCAACTGGTAGAGCAGGTAGCCGACCATGCGCGATGCCTCCCATAAGGCCAGGGCGCGTAATTCGTCCTGGCGATGCAGGAGCGAGGCCAGTTGGCGCTGCCAGGGCATCCGCGCATCGTGGAACGCCGAGTACGACGCCAAAATGACACGAGGGGAAGCCGGTGCAATGCCGGACGGCAGTGGGAGCGGATCGAACGTCCCCGGTTCCAGTGTGAGGACCAACAAATCGCGCTCCCAGTGGAAGTTCAACTGCTGATAGAGCGCCAGGCCACCTTCGTTTTGGGTCAAGACCTCCAGGCGCAATGTCCTCAATCCCTCTGCTTGGGCCGTGGCCTGAAGGTGCTCAACGACCCGCCGGGCAATACCGCGACGCCGCCAGGAGGCGAGCACACCCAAGCCGCTCAGCCACCCGGCATCCGCGCGCAGGGATAACAGCGCGATGGCGACCGGTGTATCTTCGCTAAGCGCCACCACCGACTTCCGCAAATCGATATCCTCGACAACGCACATCCGCGCGAATTGCGTAGCATCGATCCAGATGGGCAGATAGTAGCTCATATACGCCTGGTTGATAAGGAGCGTCAGGCGATCATACGACAGGGCTGTCGCCGGAACCAGGTCGACCGGAAATGACGTAGATTTCTTCATCATCAATCGCAGGATAACTTTGAGCTTATCGAATCCTACTATATACCGAGAATGGTGAAAACGCAATCGATTTCCGATTCTTTGTACATCTCCAAAACCAGGGTATAATGAATGAAACGCATGACCCGACAACCTATAAGAGCACGGACCCATTTCAAGATACAGAGGGATAGAAACGATGACAGCAAATATCGAAGTCCGTAAAGCACGTTTGAGCGACGCTGAACGCATTGCAGATTTCGTAAACAGCGCCCGCACCGAGCGACATGTATCCCGGATGGATGTCGCCGAGCGATTCAGCCAGGTGGGTTTTATGCTGGCCGAGCAGCGCGGGAAAATCATTGGAATGGCCGGCTGGCGGGTGGAAAACCTGGTTATCTGCCTGACCGATTTTTTGATCGCGCCGGGTGTGGACCGGGTGACCATAGGCCGTATGCTCGTCACCGCTATGGAAAAGGAAGGCGAGTACTTACAGGCTGAAGCCTCATTCCTCTTCCTTCCCACAAATCCGAGCCGGGAGTTGGTTGCTTACTGGGAGCAGTTGGCTTACACACGGAAGACGATAACGGAGTTGCCAAAAGCCTGGCGTGAGACGGCCCGAGAGTGGAATCCTAAGGCTATCGAAGCAATGATCAAACAAATCCGCGAGGAATTGATCCGTAAGCCGATGTAGTCCCGGCGTAGCGGATGACAGAATCAGGGAGGCTGAATCGATGGAAAAAATCAAGCAATTTGTGAGGGCGCACCCACAATGGACATCCTGGATTGTGCTATCTATTGGGATGGTGGCCATCCTCGTCTGGTCCGCACGGGACGTAGGACTGCTGGCCGGACAGTGGGCGGCGCTGATCATCGCCACCATCGCCGTGGCAGGACTGGCGGTGTGGATTATCGGCTGGGAAGATGAGGAAGAAGGCGATGACGCTACTGCCGCAGTCACAGAGCAATCGCCTAAAGAGGTATAAAAAAGATTTCCTGATACCGGAGAAACCCACCCCCTGGTTATGCCAGGGGTTTCTTTTTAGGTTGCACCTTCCTCGAGATACGTTATAATCTCCCAGGAAACTGCTGCTTTTGGAGGCACAATATTGGTCGAAGAACTCATGGGCGAACCTTCGCCCGATGTCGGCGTAGGAACGCCGGTTGAGACGCCAGCGGAGGAGACACTCGAGGAAGAACCCTCGCTAAGTCGCTCTTTCGGCATCCGCTCATGGTTGCAAGATGTCTTGGAGACACTGCTCCTCGCGGCGATTCTCTTTCTGGTCATCAATACCCTAACCGGACGTTACCAGGTGCATGGACAAAGTATGGAACCGAGCCTGCACAACGGGCAGTATCTCATCGCCAGCAAGGTCGTTTATTGGCTGCGCGCTCCCGAACGTGGGGACGTGATCGTCCTCGACCCGCCGAACGAACAAAGCGCAGTCCCGTACATAAAACGGGTCATCGGGTTGCCAGGCGATGTGGTAGAGGTCCGCGAGCAACGGGTCTGGGTCAACGGTGTGGCGATCAACGAACCGTACATCAGCGCGCCCCCCAACTACACCGGTAACTGGGTCGTTACAGAAGACCGTTATTTTGTGCTTGGCGACAACCGTAATAATTCAAGCGATTCGCACGCCTGGGGATTACTGCCGCGCGAACAAATATTGGGTAAAGCTATATTCAGTTATTGGCCGCCGGAGACGTGGGGGGTTATTCCCCATTACGTCTTCCCAGAATTACAGACAGTACAGTAGGGCCGTATATGGCATGGACTAAACAGACGACGATCAGTGGCAGAGAAACAGATTCGCTCACCGTCGATGGATTGGCAGACACACCTGCAGGCGGAGCGACCGTATGGGCATGGGTTCGTGACCTGTTTGAAACGTTGGCGCTGGCCGTGATTATCTTCCTGGTGGTGAACAGCTTGACCGGACGCTACGAGGTGCAATCGATCAGCATGGAACCCACGCTGCACGAGGGCCAATATCTGATTGTGAGCAAAATTTCGTACTGGTTCCACGGACCAGAGCGCGGTGACATTATCGTGCTCGATCCACCCGCCGGGCGCAGCGAAATCCCCTACATCAAGCGCGTCATCGGGTTGCCCGGCGAAAAAGTGGAAGTACGTGATGGTCGTGTATGGATCAATGACATCGCCCTGAACGAGCCATACATCAGCGGCCCCCCGAACTACACCGAAAACCGCGTTCTGGGAGAAGAAGAATATCTGGTCCTGGGAGACAACCGCAACAACTCCAGCGACTCGCACATCTGGGGCGTTTTGCCGCGAGAGAACATCATCGGGAAATCCGTCTTTCGTTACTGGCCGCCGGAAAAATGGGGCCTAATCCCCCACTACACCTTCCCAGAATTAGAGGTTGCCCCGTGACGGCGCCGGAAATCTCTACGGCTGAGGACACCCGCGTGAATTACACCTGCCCCGATTGCGCGATGGGTAACCTGAAACCCATCAGGATCACCTACACGCGCCGCTGGGGCCAGCAGTTGATCGTCGTGCCGGATTTTGCGGCGTGGCGCTGTGATTCGTGCGGCTTCACCCGTTACGATAGCGCGGCGCTGGCAAAAATTCGCCTACTACTCGGCCCGGATGAAGAAGAACTGATCGAACCATACCTCCGCCGCGCCCGCACAGAAGGTCCCGGCGAAATCGGCCCACGGCGCTGGATGCCGTGAATCGGCTTGACAAATCGAAAGCCTACGCTACAATGTAGCCGTGCTGCCGAGATAGCTCAGCCCGGTAGAGCAGGGGACTGAAAATCCCTGTGTCCTGAGTTCAATTCTCAGTCTCGGCACTCAAACAACGGGGGCGCGTCAGGCGGCCCCGTTTTGTTTTCCACACCTGCAATCACCAAAATGCTCGCGGCGGATCATAATCCGGCACGGCGGAGACGGCGGATTGTGATCCGCCTTAAGCGTTGAAGTAAGGTTATTTGGCAAGGAGGACAAGATGAAACAGGTCGCCTGCGTTTTGGTTCTGTTTGCGGTGTTGTTTTCTTCGCCGGTCTGCTCAGCTCACGCAGTCAATGGATCACAAATGAACGGCGCGATAGCATCCAGCAAAGTTGCCGCCCCCACCGACCCCATCATCCCCCCAACCTGGGACGTCGTCGACGACGATTTCGAGAGTGGCAGCCTCGCCGCCTGGGGAACCTCAGGGGCGTCCCGGTTGAGCCTGCTGCCCGGCGGTGGGCGCAACGGCTCGACCGGCCTGGCGGTCAACGTGACCCAGGACTTAGCCTATATCTACCAGGCCGGCGTCGCCTACGCCGTCGAGGGCTATCTGACCTTCTGGCTTAATCCCAACGGTGTCGCGCTGCCGGAGCCGACGCCCAATTACTGGCCGCCGGGCACGTCGCTGTGCGCCGGTGAGGTGCGCAGTTCCGCCGGCGATTGGTGGCCGCCGTTGATCGGCTTCTACCTGCGCAAACCGCCCGGTCAGAGCTACCAGGGCTACATCGCCTATCCCAAAGCAAGCGGCTACTTTTACGACTGGCAGTCCGGCGCGTTCCCGCTGACTGACGGCTGGCAGAAGATTACGCTCGGCTACCGCATCGACGAATGGGTCGCCGTGTGGGTCAACGACACGCTCGTGCGCTACTACGACAGCGAAGTCGTCCACGACGATCCCTCCGGCGATGTGATCGAGTTCGGCAAGGTCAACACGAATTCCAACAGCACACCCTCCGGCTCGATCCGCCTCGACGACGTGGCGTTCCAGGTGCCGCGCGTGGATGATCTGTGGGTCGATGCGGTCAACGGCAGCGATGCCAACACCGGTCTGACCTCCACCACGGCCTTCCGCACGATCCAACGCGCCGCCGACCTGGCCGGCCCCGGCACCACCGTGCACATCCTGCCCGGCATCTACCGCGAGACGGTGTACCCGGCCCTGAGCGGCAGCGCCGCCGAGCCAGTCGTCTATCGCGCCGAATACGGCCCCGGCATGGCGATCATCCGTGGATCAGAGCCATCGTCCGCGCTCACATGGACGCGGCTGACGAGCGATCCCATCGGGATGCCGGCGGGCGTCTACACGAACGTCTACTGGGCCGACCTGAGCGCGTGGAATCTGGACAACACGCCGCGTTTCGTCATGGAGATGCCCTCCTTTTCATCCGCCACGATGGGGAGGACAGAGGGCGCGACCCGGTTACCCCTGGCTCGCGAGCCGGACTGGCAGGTGATGACGGAATGGAAAACCCATGAGTTCTGGTGGGCTGCCGATGGCGGCTCCGCGCCCGCCGCTTGCGACCCGGTCACGGACAGCGATCACAACTGCGACCTGCCGCAGCGCTCGATGACGCAGCTCACCGACCGCACGAACGACAGTGAGCCGGTGGGCATCGAGGCGGGCAATCTGACCACACTCGGCAGCCTGATCAGCGGGACACTCGTCGCCATCGATACCTATCAAGGGCACTACGTCTACCGGCGCACGATCACCGCGCACGACGTCGGCGCGGGCCGCATTACCGTGGATAAGGTCTGCGAGCACGACGGCGGCTCCGGCAATCCCGGCCTGGGCTGGGGGAGCAAGTATTACGTCGAGAACAAGCCGTATCTGCTCGACACGCCCGGCGAATGGTGGTACGACCCGGCTACAAAACGGCTCTACCTGTGGCCGCCCACCCCCGCCAATCCCGCGACACTCGACATCGAGATTTCGCGCCGCACCAACGGCTTCAGCCTGCGCGACCGCTCCTACACCATCCTGGACGGGTTGACAATCGAATTCCTCAACGGCAGCGCGATCTATCTGGCGAACTGGGAAACCCACAAAGCCTACCAGGACGTCGTCCGCAACGCCACACTGCGTTACGCCAACTGGGGGCTGTACATCGAGCAGTCGGTGCGCGCCACCGCGCCGCCGGGGAACATCATCGATGGCTTTACGCTGGAAGATTCGGAGATCGCCTACATCGACACGTTCGCCATCCGGCTGATCGACTGGTGGGAGAACAGCGCCGCCGCCGATTCGTTCACCCGCTCTGGCATCGTCAACACCGTCATCCGCAACAACGAGATGCATCACCTGGGCTTTCGCACCGACGGCGACAACGCGGTCGGGGCTTCGTTCGGCTTCGCCAACAAGTTGCGTTTCGAGGACAATCACGTGCATCACGTCGCGCACAACGGCATCCAGTTCTCCCGGTCGGTGATCCAGTCCGACAAGACGTATGGCTTTTCTCCGGAGGAGATCAAAACCGGCGACATTCTCATCGCGGGCAACATCTTCGAGCGAGCCTGCCAGTTGACGACGGATTGCGGCGGACTGAAGTTCTGGGGCAGCCCGCCGGACAATCACGTCTTCCGCAACGTGCTCATCACCGGCAACGTCTTCCGCGACACGTTCGGCTGGACCTACGTCTCCGAAAAGCGCGGGCGCTGGACCGGTGAGACGGGCAGCCAGGTGCGCGGGATGGGCGGACTGGGCCTGTACGTAGATCACGCCAGCGGCATCCACGCCTACCGCAACCTGGCCTACAACAACGCCTACAGCGGCTATCTATTCTCCGGCGTATGGCGCGATGGATCGATCATCTACGCCAACAACGTCGCCGCCAACTCGCTCTACGGCTTTATCCTGGGATCGGGCTACGACACCCACGGCAGCGTAGACACGCGGCTGATCAACAATATTGCCGTGAATAACGAAGGCTTCGGGATGTCGGTCGGGTATGCCACGGGGCGGACGCAGAACATGACCATCGACTACAACCTGTATCACGCCAACGGCTGGGGTGGATTGTGGAACGCCGGCCCGATGGTCATCCGCGAGGATGGATCGTGGGACCCGTACGAAACGCTGGATCAGGTGCAAACCAACACCCCGTGGGAAGATCACGGGCTGGAGGGCGATCCGGCCTTTCTAGCCTACAACGTCACCGACCGGGCCATGTTCGACGGCTCCTGGCCCGATTTCCACCTCACCGCCGCCAGCAGCAACGCCATCGACCGGGGCACGACGGCGCTCCCGGCCTCGCTCACGGCGCTGCTGACCGCCTTCGGCGTGCCGGATCCACACTGGGGCGCGGCGTATGACATCGGGCGGTACGAGGGCGGCTTTGCGCTGCTGGCGCAGCCTTCCGCGCAGTCCATCGATCCCGGTGGAACGGCGCAGTATGCCATCAGCCTGTACCCGCCCGATCTGCCGCACACGGTCACGTTGAGCGTCGCCAGTCCCGCGCCTGAGCTAACGGTGATGCTTGCCCCAACGGTACTGGCGGCAGGGGAGACCGCCACCCTCACGGTGACGGATGCGCACACCGGCACGTTCGAACTGGGCCTGAGCTACGTGATCAGCGTGACCGGCGTGGGCGGTGGGTTCACGCAGACGGCGGACGTCCGCTTGCTCGTCGGCGGGGCGCGGCTCTATCTGCCGCTGGTGACGCGATCTGGTCCCGGTAAAACAGTGTCTCGAACTCTTTGGGCACCAGATAATAGTGGTGAGTAGGCTGAAGCGCCAGCTACGAACCAAAAATCACATCGACTGAGATTATCGAGATTAGCGTTTGATTTTGAGGAGATCCGTTATGCGAAAAAACATCGCCATCCTTACCTTTTGCCTATGCCTGATCCTCGCGGCGTGTGGCGGGTCACAGGAGACCGCGCCCCCACAACCCGCCGTTACCCAGGAACCGCCAGAAACGCCGCAGCCGGCCTTCTCGACCTGCGCGGACTTCGAGCGGATTCACATAGGCGACTACACCCTCAACAACAACGTGTGGAACAAGGGCGACCGGACCGATTACACACAATGCATCTTCGCGCACAGCGATACCCCGCCCACGACGATGGGCTGGCGTTGGGATTGGCCGGGTAACGCTCGCGAGATACAGGCGTATCCCGAAGTGATGATCGGTGATTCGCCTTGGGATGCGGAACCGGTGACCGGCGGGCTGCCGCTGCCGGTCGGTGCGCGCGACGTGCTGGTGACGTACACCGCCGCCATCAGCGCCACAGGCCAGTGGAACATGGCGTTCGAGATGTGGCTCACCAGCGATCCCGCGCCCGCCGAGCACAACATCACCGACGAGGTGATGATCTGGGTCGCCCGTAACGACCTGATGCCCGGCCCATTGGTGTACGACAAAGTGACATTTGACGGCGTCGCCTACACGGTTCACGTCGCTCCCGGCCACGGCGACGCCAGCGGAGGCAGCGCGGCAAAGTGGCAGTACATCGCCTTTGTGACGCGCGAACCCCAGCTTTCCGGGACTTTGAACATGAGCCACTTTCTGGATTACCTGGTGGAGAAGCAAGTCATCGAACCGGATCGCTACATCGCCAGCCTCGAACTAGGCACCGAAATCAGGTCAGGCACAGGAGAATTCATTTTGTCCACTTACGAAGTGACTTTGCCCACCATCGAAAATGCCAGCGCCACAATGCCACAAGAGCAGACGGCAGATGCCAACCGGGTTACAAACATCCCCGGCCTCCCCCCCACCTATTACGAAGCCACGTATGGCAAACTCAACTATGGCTTCTACGTCCCCGAAAATTATGATCCGGCCCAGTCCTACCCGCTGATTATCCACCTGCACGGCTTCAGCTATACGAAATCGGACAATCTTGTCTGGTACAGCCGCGATATCCAGGCGCGCACCCCGTGCTTTGTGTTCACGCCCAAAACGCCGCCCGCGTGGGGGGATTGGAGCGGATGGTGGGACACACTCTCCGAACCGATGCAGGTGACGCTAGAGGTGCTGGATCAGTTGATCGCAGAGTACCCGATTGACGAGTGCCGGCTGTACGTCTATGGCATTTCGATGGGCGGCGAAGGCGTCTTCGATCTGCTGGATAAACTTCCCGGCAAATTCGCCGCCGGGATGTCGGTCTGTGGCGGAGGGCGCGCCGAGTGGGCCGAGAATGTCGCCCAAACGCCGTTATGGATGTTTCACGGCGGCAAAGACACAGTGAATCCGCCCGCGCTTACCGAAGACGTTTACCACGCTCTGGTCGACATCGGCGCAACCCGGATGCGTTACACAAATTATCCCGATCTGGGCCATGAAATTTGGAACGTGGCGGGCAGCGAACCGGCGTGGACCGAATGGATGTTTGCCCACTCCACGTGCGATACCGCCTGCCCCCCACCCACCGGCGAACTCGCGCTGGAGCTTTCCAGACCGGAGGCCGACACGTTGCGGCTGAGTTGGAACGACATCCGCACTCCCACCGCAAAAGCCGACCAGATCTGGTATTACCAGATTTTCAGTGGCCAAGACCTGATCGGCACGACGGAGTTCGACCAAACCACGTTTAATATTCCGCCAGATAAAGCTGGAGGGACGTTCACGGTGCGCGCGATCAACTACTGCTTTGCGGCGTCGGAACGCTCGAATGTAGTCTCTGAAGGCGATTGACCGCCTTTCTATCGGAGGCGGGACACACAACGGCGAGCACGGCGGTTTATCTGAGGGTATACACATGGCAAATCCGCTTTATCTGCCATTGCTGAAGAACGGTGAACTTGGGCAACGCGTCGCCGCAGCCGAAGCTGCACTGCACGACTGCCGCCTGTGCGGCAACGACTGTGGCATCGACCGCACGCAACGCCCCGGCCCCTGCCGCATCGGGGCCACGGCCTACGTCGCCAGCTACGGCCCGCACCACGGCGAAGAGGACGTCCTGCGCGGGCGCTACGGCTCCGGCACGATCTTCTTTTCGGGCTGCAATTTGCACTGCCAGTACTGTCAAAACGACGACATCAGCCAGCGCGTGGCCGGGCGGCCGGCGACGCCGCAGAGCCTGGCGGCGATGATGCTCGATCTGGAGCAGCAAGGAACACACAACATCAACCTGGTCTCACCGACCCACGTCGTCCCGCAGATCGTCATGGGATTGGCGGTCGCCATCCAGGCGGGGCTGCGGCTGCCCGTCGTCTACAACACCGGCGGCTACGACGCGCCCCAGGCGCTAAGCCTGATGGACGGCCTGATCGACATCTACATGCCCGATATGAAGTACGCCGACGCCGCCATCGCGCAACAACTCTCACTCGTCCGCGATTACCCGGCAGTCAACCAGGCTGCCGTGAAAGAAATGCACCGCCAGGTCGGCGATCTGGTCGTGGATGAACGCGGCATCGCGCGCCGCGGATTGCTCATCCGCCACCTCGTGCTGCCCGGCGGCCTGGCGGGAACCGCCGAGATCGCCCGCTTCCTGGCGGAGGAAATCTCGCCGGAGACGTACATCAACATCATGCCGCAATACTACCCGTCTTACAAAGCCTGGGACTGCGCCGGCGATGCTATGCCCCTCGACCGCCGCGTGACGCCCGCCGAATACGCCGCTGCCATCCAGCAGGCCCGCGAAGCCGGGCTGCACCGCTTCGACGAACGGCGCCGGTAGTCGAGTCGAGATTACAAAAGTCTCAGCACGCACTTGTATCGTGTAAGTGCCTTATTCGACGCAGATCATTGCATTACACAACATCTTGTAGACTTTTGTAATCTTTCGTGTCAAACCTCTTGACAAATCCCCCCTACCTGTGATATAGTAGTGATTGGAAGCGCTTCCAAAACTGTGGTAGCCATCCTCTTGCGTGTTACCACACACTGCACTCAAATCCGCCACGCATCGCCCGAATTTTGACTAATAAGTGGCAACGATTGAAAGCGCTTCCAACACTTCACAGCAACACGTTTGAAAAGGAAGAGGAAAAATGACCGACAAACTGACCCTGGATGAAATTGCCAAACGCGCGGGTGTCTCACGCACAACCGCCTCGCGGGTGCTCAACGACCACCCGAACGTGCGACCTGAAGTGCGCGAGCGAGTACAGCGCGTCATCGCCGAAACCGGCTACCGTCCTCACCCTGTCGCGCAGTCGTTAGCCTCGCAGCAATCGCACGTCATCGGGTTAGTCTTGCCGCGGCGCACCGAGACGCTGTTCAACGACCCGTACTTTCCCCGGCTCACCCAGGGCATCGCCCAAGCGTGCAACGATCACGACTACACCTTGGCGCTCTTTCTGATGCAATGCGAAGCTGACGAGCAGAAATTCTACCCGCGCATCTCCCACAAGGGTTTACTGGATGGCATCGTCATTCAAGTTGGGCAAATCGGCGACAACCTCATCGCTCGCTTACTGACCAGCGATGTACCAACCGTCGTCGCTGGACGTCCGTTGCACCACCCCGACGCCAGCTATGTCGACGTGGATAATGTGGCGGGCGCCGGCACCGGCGTGACGCACTTGCTGCAACTGGGTCACAAACGGATCGCCATGATCACCGGTGATATGCGCACTACCGCCGCGCTCGACCGGTATACAGGGTATTGCAGAACAATACAGGAGCACGACCTGCCGGTGGATGAGACGTTGATCAGCGAGGGGTACTTTACGGAAATCGGCGGCTATGAGGCGATGCAACGGCTGCTCCCGCACAAACCCGATGCCATCTTCAGCGCGTCAGACGCCATGGCGCTCGGCGCACTCAGAGCCATCTACGAAGCCGGCTTGACCGTCCCGCATGACATCGCCCTGGTGAGTTTCGACAACCTTCCGCCCGCCACCATCGCCAGACCGCAATTGACCACCGTTCACCAACCTGTACACGATTTTGGTGTGAGAGCCGTGGAAATGCTGCTTGACGTGATCAAAAATGGCCCCACCCCGCCCCGGCGGATCATTATGGAGACCAACCTGGTTATCCGGGACTCTTGTGGAGCGGTTCAGTAAAACAACATTCAACGATTCATTATTGTTTCTACGAGGAGGTGCGTATTGCAGATTATGGGAACTCTACACATTGTTCATCAATTAACAGACAATCATTAGTGGAGGACAAAAATGAAGACCAAGCTTTGGATTTCCTTACGCATTGTTACCCTGATGGCTTTGTTAACGACGGGACTCGGCATATCGGCGCGCGCGAGTGGAACGCCGGTATCGGCGGAGGCAACCGCCGCAACTTTCCCCGTCATCGCGGATTTCGAGGACGGTGTGCCGGCCGGCTGGTTCCAATACGATGGCGGTGGTGCATCCCCACCCGTCGTAACCATACTTACCGTTGGCGAGACTGATAGTATGACTTTGCCTGGACAGATCGGGAGCAATGATGTACTGTCTGTCACAGCCAATGCAGCTTCAGGATGGGCCGGATTCGGCGCGGGATTTACCCCAGTGCAAGATTGGAGCGATTACGATGCAATAAGTTTCTGGTACTACGGTGAAAATCTCGATACTACCCACGAATTCGAGATTCAAACTGTTGCCGCCGGGAATCGTCGCGCCTCATTTGTAGACGATTTTGAAGGCTGGCGGCAAATCATCCTTCCCTTTAGCACCTTTGGAGACGGTGGAACCTACGATGTGTCGCAAGTGAACAACTGGGTCTTTATTCTGGATGGCACGGTCGGTTCCTTCAAACTGGATCACCTGAAACTGGTCAAACTGACCACATTCGCGGATTTCGAAGAGGGCGTACCGGCCGGCTGGTTTCAGTACGAAGGCGGTGGCGCTGCTCCCCCCATCGTAACCATACTTAGCATTAGCGACACCGATAGCATGGCCTTACCCGGACAGATCGGAAGCAACGCTGCACTGTCGGTCACGGCCAATGCAGCTTCCGGCTGGGCCGGGTTCGGCGCAGGATTTACCCCCGTGCAAGATTGGAGCGATATGCAAGGGGTCAGTTTCTGGTACTATGGCGAAAATCTCAACACCACTCACGAATTCGAGATTCAAACCGTTGCTGCCGGGAGTCGTCGCGCCGCCTTTGTAGACGATTTTGAAGGCTGGCGGCTCATCACACTCCCCTTTGACACTTTTGGCGCGCCCCCTTACGATGTTTCGCAAGTCACCAACTGGGTCTTTGTCCTTGACGGCACAGTTGGCTCGTTTATGCTAGATCACATTAGCATCTACGGTGGGGTAGCAGATTTAGAACCCAAAGTAGACTTCGAAAGCCCAGCCTATGCAGTATATGAGGATGTCGGAGAAGCCGTCATCACTGTAAATCTGATGCCCGCAGCAACCGAACCAGTCACGGTCAGTTACGCCACGCTGGACAGCGAAGGCACCGCCATACCCGACGAGGATTACATGCCCGTCAGCGGCGTCCTCGTCTTCGCGCCGGGCGTGACCGAACGCACGTTCACCGTCCCCATCATCGATGACGACGTCTACGAGCCGACGAAAACAGTGTGGCTCGCGCTCTCTAATCCAGGCTCAGGTGGCACGCTGACCATCTTACTCGGCGGGAAAAACAACCCGGCCGCTTTGCACATCCTGGACAATGATCCTCCGCCGGATACCCAACTCGTGGACGATTTCGAATCCGGTTTACCCTACGGACGCACCGCCTTCAACACCGAAATCGGTTTTACCATTTGGGGCAGTAGTGGCGCCGACATGCCCGTGCTGACGACGACGAGCATCATCACCCCTGTGCCCGGTACAACAGATCCGAACGAAGTTCTCAGTGTGGCCTACAACATCAGCGCGTGGGGCGGGTTCACCCACGCCTTCTCCGACAATGCCGAATGGGTGAGCCAGGATTGGAGCGCCTATGACGGCCTGCGCTTCTGGCTCTACGGCAACAACACCGGCGGAACCATCCAAGTGGAAATCTTCGACAACCAGGCGCTCGGCTCCACGGGCGATTCGGCAGAACGCTACTACACCCGCATTACCGACGACTACACCGGTTGGAAGCAGTTCCACCTGCCCTTCTCCATCTTCCAGCGCCGCACCGACTGGCAGCCGAGTGGCGCGCCCAACGACGGCCTGAATCTGACCGAGGTATCGGGCTACGCTTTCGGCCTGCCCGCCGGGACGGGTCCGCAGGTACTCTACCTCGACCAGGTCGAAATCTACGGCGAGCGTGAGGAAGGCGACTTACCGGTGCGCGTGCAATTCTCCACCTACGCCTACGCCGCGCCCGAAAGCACAACGGCGAACGTCCGGGTAGTGCTCAATCAAACGGCTGTAACAACTGCAACGGTGCAGTACACGATCACGGAAGGCACGGCCAAGTTGAGTCACGACTACACTGCACCGGTTTCTGGAACACTCACCTTCGCGCCGGGCGACAGCGTGCAAAGCATCGCCATCACCCTGCTGAAAGATCGCAAGATCGAGGGCAACGAACAATTCTCCATCGCGCTCTCAGAGCCAACTGGCACAGTCCTCGGCTGGAAGACCAGCGCGCCATTCGTCATCCGGGACGTGCCTGAACCAGGGATGATCGATGACTTCGAGCGGGGCGTGCCGGCTGAGCTTACGCCAACTGGCGGCGTCACTGTAACCGCCGTGGAGATTCCCGCCGCGTCGCCGCTGGCGTTGCCGGGGCAGGATCCGATCAACACCGTGCTCAGCGTCACCTACCAACTGCCCATGCCGTCCATCCAGGCGATGCAACAATCGGGCGGCGGATTCATCCGCAGCTTCGGTACCAGCCGCGATTGGACATCCTACGATGCCTTCGACTTCTGGTTCTACGGGATGAACACCGGAACGACGATGACCGTGCAAATCCTGGACAACAAAGCGCCAGATCCCGGACCGGAAGGCTGGGTTCTCGCGTGGAATGACGAGTTCGAGGGTGAGGCCGGCGCAGAAGCCGACCAGACGAAGTGGGGTTACGACATCGGCGGTTGGGGTTGGGGCAACGCTGAGTGGCAGTACTACACCGACAAGCGCGAGAACTCCGCGCTGAACGGCGACGGGCAACTGGTCATCACGGCGACAGAGTCTACGGATGATGCTTTGGAATGCACATATACCCCCGAAGGTGGAACCGGGACATGCGCGTACACCTCGGCCCGGCTGCTCACGCAGGGCAAGTTCGACTTCGTTTACGGGCGCGCCGAAGCGCGGCTGAAGCTCCCCTACGGGCAAGGCATCTGGCCGGCGTTCTGGTCGCTCGGCAACAACTTCGGTGAGGTGGGCTGGCCGGCCTCCGGCGAGATTGACATCATGGAGAACATCGGGCGTGAACCGGACATCGTTCACGGCACCGTTCACGGACCGGGCTACTCCGGAGCCAACGGCATCGGCGGCGGTTACACCTACACCGAAGCGCTCTCCAACGATTACCACGTCTACGCCATCGAGTGGGAGCCGGACGAAATCCGCTGGTACTTCGACGACACGCAATTCTTCACCCTCACGCACGATCTACTGCCTGCGGGCGCGCCCTGGGTCTTCGACCATCCCTTCTTCCTCATCATGAACGTCGCGGTCGGCGGTTACTGGCCTGGTTATCCCGACGAAACCACCGAGTTCCCGCAGACGATGCACGTGGACTACGTACGCGTCTACCAGGCGCCGACGGAGCCGGAACGCTTTGAGACGACCTTCACCGACAACTTCATGGGCTGGCGTAAGATGATGCTGCCCTTCGCGGACTTCGTCCGCAGCGCCGAACAACCCGATGGTGCACCCAACGACGGCCTGACCCTCAGCGAAATGTGGGGCTACGGCTTCTGGATGCCCGCCGGCAGCCACGGCGCATTCTATCTGGACGAAGTGAAAGTGGCAGGAATCATGAAGATTTACCTGCCGCTGGTGATGCGGAACCACTGACGCTTTTTCATCAAACCATGCTTGCGCGGGATCGTGGGATCCCGCGCAAGCATAGCAATCCATACAGCACTAATTTTTCATTCGTGCAGATTTGTGGTTTATTTCTTATGGAGTGTCCATGAAAAACTACACTTTTGATTCCGCCGGCCGTTTCATCATCGAGAACTTCGCCGCCGCCCGGCCCTTCGCCAGCTTCCTGCCGGGGATTGCCGGGCCGCTTGGCATCCCGCTATGGGTCTTCTACGTCAACCGGGGACAGGCCATCGCCAGCTTCGGCATCGAGAACAAAGACCATCCCATTATGGAATTCCTGCCGGCGAACAAGGCCTACCAGAGCACGGCCTACACCGGCTTCCGCACGTTCCTCAAACTGGTGCGCGACGGCGAGACCACGTTCTACGAGCCGTTTGCGCCCTGGCAGACGGACGACGCCCCCCAAATGTTCATTGGCATGAACGAACTGGAACTGCAAACCGCCAGCCCGGCGCACAACGTCCAGACAAACGTGCTGTACTGCACGCTGCCGGGCGAGGATTTTGCCGGGCTGGTGCGGCAGGTGACAATCGCCAACACGGGCGCAACGCCGGTCACGCTGGAAATGCTGGACGGGATGCCCTACGTGATGCCCTATGGCGTGGACAACTGGGGGTTGAAAGAAATCGGGCGCACACTCGAAGCGTGGATGTGCGTTTTTAACTTAGAGCGTGGTATCCCCTTCTACCGCTTCCAGGCCAGCGCCGGCGATACGGCGGAAGTCGCCGAAATCCAGGCCGGGCACTTCTACCTCGCCTTCGGCGATGACGGCGCGCTTCTGCCGGCTTTCGTCGATCCCACCGTCGTCTTCGGCGCCAACACCGCCCTGAGCGCACCCGACCGCTTCCTCGCCCACACGCTGGACGATCTGCACGCGGAACGTCAAATCACCGTGGGCCGCACGCCATGCGGCTTCTTCGGAACACACGCTACGCTCGAACCGGGGCAGAGCCTCACGCTCAACGCCATCATCGGCCACGTCCGCGACATCGAATACATTCACCGACAACAAGCGCGCCTCACACAGATGGCGTACCTGCGCGGAAAGCGCGCCGAGGGCAACCAACTGGTGACGCAATTGACCGACGTCGTCTCCACCCACACCGCCGACCCCACCTTCGACGCCTATTGCCGCCAGACCTTCCTCGACAACGTGATGCGCGGCGGCTGGCCCGTGATTTTGAGCAATGACGAGAAGCCGTTCATCTACCACATCTACTCGCGCAAGCACGGTGACCTGGAACGCGACTACAACGCCTTCTACCTCGCCGCCGAGCGTTACTCGCAGGGCAACGGCAACTATCGTGACGTGAACCAGAACCGGCGCTGCGACGTGCTGTTCAACCCACTGGTCGGCGATTTCAATGTCCTTTCGTTCCTCGAACTCATCCAGATTGACGGCTACAACCCGCTCGTGGTCAACGGCAGCCGCTTCACTATCCCGACAGACACCCACGATGCCGTCCTCGCGCTGGCGGACGATCCGGCGAAGCTGGAACCGCTTCTGGCGCGACCCTTCACGCCGGGCGGCCTGCTCAAAGCCATCGCAGACCGCGGCATCAGGCTCACCGTTGCGCCTGAAGCCTTCATCGCCGCCGCGCTAACCAATGCCGAACAGCACTTCGAGGCCACGTTCGGCGAAGGCTACTGGATCGACCACTGGTTCTACAACCTCGACCTTATCGAGACTTACCTCGCGGTCTATCCCGACCGCAAACATGCGCTTTTGTTCGAGACCACCCTACCCTACTTCGACAGCCCGGCTTTTGTCCAGCCGCGCAGCAAGAAATACGTGTTAGCCGGCGAGAACAAAGTCCGGCAATACGGCGCCATTCTCGAAGACGAAGAAAAGGCCGCGCTTATCGCCGCCCGCACAACGACGCCCAACCTGCTGCGCATGGCGCACGGCCACGGTGATGTTTACCGGGCGACGATCTTCGCCAAACTGCTAACGCTGGCGCTCACCAAATTCGCCACGCTCGACCCGTGGGGCATGGGCGTCGAAATGGAAGCGGGCAAGCCAGGCTGGTGCGACGCGCTCAACGGCCTGCCCGGGCTGTTCGGCTCGTCGTTGAACGAAACATACGAACTGGCGCGGTTGCTGGATTTCCTGCTAGGTGCTATGGCGGAGTATCCCGGCGGCGAAGTCGACATTCCAAAAGAACAATTCAAACTACTGGACACAATGATGCGGCAAATCAACAAATGGGCGACCCCGCAGACGGAGTCGTCTATGCAGACAAAGGTGTCAGCCAAAGAGGCAAACCATGATTACATCTATTGGGATGCCGTTGCCTCCGCCCGTGAGACCTACCGGGAACAAATGCGCTTCGGCATCGAAGGGAAACTAGAGATCTTGTCATTCAACGTCCTCCGTTCCGCGCTGACCGCCTTCCGCGCCAAAGTACAGCTTGGCATCAACCGCGCACTGGAAATGAACGACGGCCTGCCACCTACCTACTTCGCCTACACCGTGACCGAATACACGCCGCTCAATGACACCGATCCACAAGGCCGTCCCTACGTCAAGGTCACACGCTTCGAGCCGCGCATCCTCCCGCCGTACCTGGAAAGCTTCGTCCACGCCCTCAAGCTGGAGACCGACCCGGTGAAAGCTGGCGTTCTGTACGATCGTGTCAAAACTGGCGATCTCTACGATCGTAAACTCGGGATGTACAAAGTTAACGCCTCGCTGGCGAACGAAACCCACGAAATCGGGCGCGCCCGTGCCTTCACCCCCGGCTGGCTGGAGAACGAGTCCATCTGGCTGCACATGGAGTACAAATATCTGCTCGAACTCCTCCGCGCGGGCCTCTACGATGAATTCTTCACCGACGCGAAAACGGCGCTCGTCCCCTTCCTTGATCCCGCTGCCTACGGGCGCAGCCCGCTGGAAAATGCCTCGTTCCTCGTCAGCAGCGCCCACCCCGACGCCACGCTGCACGGCGGAGGCTTCGTCGCGCGCCTCAGCGGTTCCACCGCTGAATTCCTGAGCCTGTGGAACGTGATGTTCTTCGGCGCACAGCCTTTCTTCGTGAAGGACGCTGAACTACACCTGGCCTTCAAGCCCGCGCTGCCCGGCTGGCTGTTCGACGAAGCCGGTACGATCACGGCAACGTTCTTGGGCCGGTGTACCGTCACCTACCACGACCCGCACAAGCGCGACACCTTCGCGGCGGATGTGCGCTCACACACCATCGTGTTGCATCTCTCTGACGGCGAACCCGTTGAGATAGCCGGGCACGTCATCGGCCCACCCTACGCTGAAAGAATACGTGCCGGGCAAATTTCGCGGATTGACGTATATTTTGAGGGAGTAAGGCGTATGGAGTAAGAAGTAAGGGGGCGTTTTTGTGAAGAAATCTCTAATCCCCGATTACTGATTACGAACCCCCAATCCCATTACAAACCAGGAGCATAGGATGATCAAGACTGATGTAACCGGCTGGCGTTTTGTGGACGATGAAGCGACGTTTATCCTGCAAGACCCGCACAAGACGAACTACCTGTACTTCCCTCTGGTGAACGAGGCGGGAATGACGTCCGTGGTCACGCCGCTGCTCCACGGCGACGTAAAAACCGGGCAGAACACCTTCGCCACCGCGCCGGTCTCCGTCGAAGACCTGCACAACACGCGCTCGGCGCGCAACTTCTGGGTGACCATTCACGGCGTCGGGCCGTGGTCCGCCACCGGCAACAGCGCACCCCAAATCGGGCAAACATTTGCCGACGACGCGGACAGCGTCACCCTCGAAGCGGGCTTTCTCTGGCAGCGCGTCATCCGCGAGAACGCACGCCTGGGACTGCGCGCCGAAATCACGACGCTGGTTCCCCCTTCCACCGACACCGTCGAATTGATGCAGGTGACGCTCACCAACATCGGCCATGCGCCCCTCGCACTCACGTCCACAGCGGCGCTCCCGCTTTACGGGCGCTCCGCCGACAACCTGCGCGACCACCGGCACGTCACCTCGCTGCTGCACCGCATCCGCACGCACCCGCACGGCGTCCTCGTGCGCCCCACCCTCTCCTTCGATGAACGCGGTCACCAGCCTAACACCGTCACTTACGGCGTGCTCGGCGCGGAAGACACCGGCGACGCCCCCATCTGCTTCTACCCTGTCGTCGAAGATTTCATCGGCGAGGGCGGCACGCTCGAATGGCCACAAACCATCGTCGCGCCAGAGCAAGCCAAGCCGGGCGTTCCCGCCGGAACCACGGTTGACGGCTACGAAGCCATCGGCGCGCTGCGCTTCCAGGACATCGAGTTGGAACCGGGCCGCGCCAAGGCTTACGTCCTCATCACGGCAATTATGGACGGGGAAGAAAATCCCGATGCACTGCTTGCCGCGTATGGCGACGCCATCAAATTCGGGCAGTGGTTCGAACAAACGCTCGCGTATTGGCAGGCGAAACTCGCCCCGTTGAGCGTGCAGACCGCCGATCCCACCTTCGACCGTTGGCTGAAGTGGGTGATGGTGCAACCTATCCTGCGGCGACTTATCGGCAACTCGTTTCTGCCGTACCACGACTACGGGCGCGGCGGGCGCGGGTGGCGCGACTTGTGGCAGGATTGCCTGGCGCTGTTGCTTATGGAACCGGCAGACGTGCGCGACCTGTTGTTTAGCAGCTACGCCGGCGTGCGCAGCGACGGCAGCAACGCCACCATCATCGGTGCGGAGCCGGGCGAGTTCAAGGCTGACCGCAACAACATTCCCCGCGTGTGGATGGACCACGGCGCATGGCCGCTGCTAACCACCCAACTCTACCTCGACGCCACCGGCGACATGGATTTCTTGCTGCAAGACCAGGTCTACTTTAAAGACCAGTTCATCAACCGCGCCCAGAGCCTTGACCTGGCGTGGAAGCCCGAGGACGGCACGCGACTCAAGACAGCAGACGGCGACATCTACCACGGCTCTATCCTCGAACACCTGCTCATCCAGCACCTCACCGCATTCTTCAACGTGGGCGAACACAACATCATCCGCCTCGAAGGCGCGGACTGGAACGACGGCATGGACATGGCGCGGCAGCGCGGCGAGAGCGTGGCCTTCACCGCGCTTTACGCGGGCAACCTGCGCACGCTGAGCGAACTGGCCTTGGCGCTCACGACACGGGGCCTGACCGAGATCGATGTAGTCGCAGAATTGCTGATGCTGCTCGATACCCTGAGCGATCCGGTAGACTACAATGCAATCAACGCCAAACAGGCGCGGTTAGCCGCTTACTTCGCCACGGTACAGCCCGCCATCTCCGGCGCGAAAGTTGCGGTGGAACTCCCCGTCCTCGCCCAAGACCTCGCAGCAAAAGCCGATTGGTTGACGGCGCATCTGCAAAAACAAGAATGGATCGAGAACGCAGAGGGCTTCGGCTGGTTCAACGGCTATTACGACGAGGACGGACAGCGTATCGAGGGGGACCACCCCCACGGCGTGCGGATGACGCTCACCGGGCAAACCTTCGCCCTGCTCGGCGACGTGGCGACGGCGGAACAGGCGCGCGCCATCGTCGCGGCAGCGGATCGCTACCTCTACGCGGAAAATATGGGCGGCTACCGGCTCAACACCGATTTCGGGGACGTGCTGCTCAACCTGGGGCGGTGCTTCGGCTACGCCTACGGCCACAAGGAGAACGGAGCGATGTTCAGCCACATGGCCGTGATGTACGCCAACGCCCTCTACCGGCGCGGGTTGGTCCACGAGGGTTACAAGGCGCTAGACGGCATCTACCGTCACTGCTGCGATTTTGCCATCAGCCGGATGTATCCCGGCATCCCCGAATACGTCAATCCACGCGGGCGCGGGATGTACCCGTACCTGACCGGCTCCGCGAGTTGGTACCTGCTCACGCTGGTCAACGAGGTCTTCGGCGTCAAGGGGCAGCGTGGCGCGTTACTGCTGGAACCCAAGCTCGTCGCCGCGCAGTTCGATGCGGATTGCGACGCCGCCATCCACACGCTATTCGCCGACCGGCAACTGCGCATCGTCTACCACAACCCGGCGCGGCTGGAATATGGCGATTATGCTATCGAGACCATCACACTGGATGCCGAACCCGTCGCGTTCGAACATCGAGGTAACGCCGCACTGCTGCCACGTGCGACGCTCCTGGCGTTGACGGAGGGGCAAACACACACAGTGGATGTGCATCTGGCAGCACGTTGATGTTGCGTCTGACCTGGCAGGTCTCAGAAGACCTGTCAGGTCTGGCGACGAAGAACGGGGTAAGCGAAGGCACCCAGACACGCGGGATAAACTAGCAGCAAAAACAACCAATTCCACATGCCGAGAGCCTTGATTGCTTCAAGCACACCGATTTGCGTCACCGACCGCAGAAAGTCATACCAGGTCGCCAATCCGAGCCATCCTGCCAGCACATTGAGCACAATCGCACCTGCCAGAACGACCAACCCCGCCAGGTAGATTTTAAGCATTACCATCATATATCCTCAATAGCAGTGCGTAGTAGCGACTTCAGTCGCTCTTTCGAAAACGACTGAAGTCGTAACTACACTACATTGAACGCCGCTTCCACCGCTTCGTTGATTGAGCGGTACGTGGGGATGCCTTGCGCCGCCATCGCCTCAGCCTTCGCGCCCGTTGCCGGGGTGATGCCGTAGGGCTGCCAGTGGATGTCCATGCCGGCCGCCTGCAATAACTCGACCGCGCCACACACGCCGCGCATCCCGCCAACCGTATCCTCGAAGATATGCACCGTGGTCACACCCAAGTCTGCCAGCGGTCCGTGCAAATTGCCCGTAGTGTGGAAATCCCACGCAGCTTCCAGCGCCGCCGTTTCTGGCCCCACCGCCGCACCAATCGCCGCCAACGCTTGCACCGGCGACGGCTTCACGATCTGCGCAGTTTGTGCGCCACAGCGCGCCGCCAACCATTGCAACTGCCCCAACCCGATGAGCGGCCAGCCCTCCAGGCCTACCAATTCCTGCGCCAATTCCGCTTCCGGCGAATAGCCCCGCGCGGACGCCGCACTGCCATTCGGCGGCAAACTCGGCCGGGCAGTATAGATCGCCGGAGCGATGCACCCGGCTTGCGCCGCATCACACATCCTTGCAGCAATTTCCGGCGACAGTTCTGCCACGTCGTAATCCAGCAGATAAGGACGCGCTTCGAAGTATGGCGCGACGCCGTAAGTTTTCGCCACCCCTTCACTGCCGATGACGAGGTGCTGAAAATACTGTGTGATCGGCGCGCGGTCGAAAGTGTGCGTATCGGCTAGAAGCCCGTCCAGAATCACCGCCACGGCCTCGCGCTGCGATGCTGGCAACGATTGCGCGTCGTCCCACAACACCGCACGCACCGCTTGACTGGTCTCCTTGAAAGCGGCCCTTCGCGCCCCCACCCGCGCCACCAACGTCATATAGTCTGGATGCGGCAACGCAAGCGGATGCGCCGCCAGCATGTCCAGTGCATCCTCCCAACGTGCAGGCAGCGCCAGCGACGGCTCACGACGCAAGCGCTCGATGAGCAACGTCAGAATGTACGCCGGCGCGGAGTCCCACTCCGAGGTCAGGCCGTGCGCTTCTCCGGCGCGGACTTCATCTTCGGTGAGCACGGGATCGCCCACGCCCATCCGCCGGGCGAAGTACGCCACGGTGTCCTGCAACGCGCGCAAATAACCTGTCGCCTCGACGAGCACGCCATCCACATCAAAGAGAAACAGATGCCTCATCGCCGTCGCCTTGCCAGTTCGGCGCGCACGTCATCCAACGTCAGCCCGCGCGCGGCCAACGCCACCATCAGGTGGTAGATCAAATCGGCAGCCTCCGAGACCAGCCGCTCGTCGCTTTGACCCTTGCCCGCCAGCACCACCTCGATTGCCTCCTCGCCCACCTTCTTGAGGGCTTCGTCGATGTCCGTGAGCAACGTCACGGTATACGAATCCGGCGTGGGGTTCGCCTTGCGGTCCAGAATCACGGCAAACAATTCGTCGAAAATGTCACTCATTTCATTCCCCTTGTAGAAAATTCCCTCGTCACAGGGCATAAATTGACATTCTTGCATAAAGTTGTACAATACTTCTGTACAATAAAAACAGGAGATAACAATGACCGTACAAACAACATATAGCCAGGCTCGAGCTAACTTTGTGAAGATCTGGGATAAAGTAACCCAGGACCGAGAGATCGTCATCATCGAGCGCCGTGGCGCGGATCCCGTTGCACTGGTAGCTGCGGATGAGTTGAATTCAATTTTAGAAACAGCACATCTCTTACGCTCGCCCAAAAACGCAGAACGCCTGCTCACGGCGCTCAATCGCGCTTTGCGCAACGAGGGGCAGCCGCAGTCTCTGGACGAACTTCGCGCCGAGGTGGGACTTGTCGACGAAGCGTGAAGCTGTCTTCCAACCAGAGTTTGTCGAAGACCTGCAATACTGGGTTGAAACTGATCGAAAGACTGGACTTCGCGCTTTTAAGCTCATCAAAGATATTCTACGCGATCCTTTCCATGGTATCGGTAAACCAGAGCCATTAAAACATCTTGGCCCCAATATGTGGTCACGACGTTTGACCGAAGAACATCGCATCGTCTATTTGGTAAAGGACACGCGCATAGACTTCCTGCAAGCCCGTTACCACTACTAAACCTCATAGGTCTTTGAGATCTGGGTTTAAACAGCGGTAAAAACAACTCCGCTCGCCCGTATGGCACGCCGGCCCCGCCGGTTCCACTTTGAGCAGCAGCACATCCGCGTCACAGTCCACCCGGATTTCACGCACGCGCTGCACGTTGCCCGACGTCGCGCCTTTGTGCCACAATTCTTGCCGGCTGCGGCTCCAGAAGTGCGCCTCGCCCGTCTCCTGCGTCAGGCGCAGCGCCTCGGCGTTCATCCAGGCCACCATCAGCACCTCTCCCGTCGTCGCATCCTGCACCACGGCGGGGATTAGCCCACGGTCGTCGAAGGTCAACTCTGGCGTCATCATCCCTCCTACAAAACTCTCAACGGATTGAACGGATCAAACGGAGATATTTTCCGTTACATCCGTTCAATCCGTTGAGGAAGATCAGCTTCTCACCACAATCCCCTGCGCCGCCAGATACGTCTTCAAATCCCGGATATCCAGCACCTTGTCGTGGAACAGTGAGGCGGCGAGCGCCGCATCGGCTTTGCCCTCGGTGAGGACTTCGGCGAAATGTGCCGGCGTTCCCGCGCCACCGCTGGCGATGACGGGGACGGAGACAGCTTCGGCGACGGCGCGGGTGAGCGCCACGTCGTACCCGGCGAGCGTGCCGTCGGCATCCATGCTGGTGAGCAGGATTTCGCCCGCGCCGAGTTCCACACCGCGCGCGCACCATTCGACCGCGTCCAGCCCGGTGGGGATGCGCCCGCCGTTGATATAGACCTCCCACCCGCCCGCGTCACGCCGTTTGGCGTCCACCGCCAACACGATGCACTGGCTGCCGAACCGCTCCGCGCCCTGGGTGAGAATCTCCGGCGTGCGCACTGTCGCTGAATTAATGCTGACCTTGTCCGCCCCGGCGAGCAGCAGATTGCGCACATCGTCAATCGTCCGTACTCCACCGCCGACGGTGAACGGCATAAACACTTCCACGGCGACCTGACGCACGACCTGCACCATCGTCTCGCGGCCCTCGTGGGTGGCGGAGATGTCGAGGAACACCAGCTCATCGGCTCCTTGCGCGTCGTAAACCCGCGCCTGTTCCACCGGGTCGCCCGCATCGCGCAGATTGACAAAGTTCACGCCCTTGACGACGCGGCCTTCTTTCACGTCCAGACAGGGAATAATTCGCTTAGCTAACATCAGTCCTCCAATCGTCAGATCGTCGTTAGTCCGGTAGTCGGATCGTTAGTTCAGGGTTGTGGCTTCTCCTCGATTTCCAGAAGCGCTTCGAGAATTTCAGCGGCATCCCGCACCAAGTCCGTACAAACTGTCGTAAAAAGCTGCTTTTCATGCGCCAGTGCGTAACCTTCCGGTGTGCCGATGTGGCATCCCAACAGCGCCGGGCAGGTCAACGCGCCGTGACGCGCTTCGAAGCGGCGAATGAACTCCGCAGCGACGGTATAACACTTTTCGCGCGTGGCGTTGTCCTCAGCCTGCGTCTTGCCGTGTTTCAGGCCGATGACGATGAGCGCGCCTGTCACCGCGCCGCACGTCTGCCCGGTGCGTCCCATCCCACCGCCGAACGCCCCCGCCGCGCGCAGCGCCATCTCACGCTCCATCCCAAAGAGCGGCGCGTAGGCCGCACAGACCGCCTGCGCGCAACTGAATCCTTCCGCAAAATATGCCAGTGCTTGTTCAACTCTGTTCATCATAACCTCCCGTTTTACGATAATTTGGCTATGGCCGGTCTCCGACCGCGCCCGCCCACACCTGGACTTACGGTGGCTCGGTTAGAGACCGGCCCGAGCATGGTCGAGTTAAACTTTCAACACCGCTTCCAGGTCGATGTGCCCCTCATACAATGCGCGACCGATGATGACGCCGCACAGCCCAGCATCCTTAACCCGCCGCACATCCTCCAGATTGCCGACACCACCCGAAGCGATCACGTTCAGGCCGGTAGGTTGTGCCAACGCCGCCGTTGTCTCCACATTGACACCGCTGCTCATCCCGTCACGAGCGATGTCGGTGAAGATGAGCCAACGCCCGCCTAGCGCCGCCCACTGCTGCGCCAGTTCGAGCGCGGTCAACGGGGCAGCTTCGCGCCAACCGCGCGTGCGGACGTAGCCATCCCGCGCGTCGATGCCCACTGCCAGCCGTTCCGGCCCGAAGTCTGCCAGCGCCTGTTCGACGACTGCCGGATTCTCCACCGCCACTGTCCCCAACACTACGCGCGCCACGCCCATATCCAGCACGCGGCGCACCGTTTCCAGGTCGCGCACGCCGCCGCCGAACTGCACCTGCATCCCCGTTGTGAGGATGCGCGCCAGCGCCGTGACGTTCTTGCGGCCTCCCTCGCCGAACGCGCCATCAAGGTTGACGACATGCAGCCACGCGGCCCCCGCCGCCTGCCAGCGCCGCGCCATGGCCAACGGCTGCGTATCGTAGGCCGTCTCACGGTCGGGATCGCCCTGCGCCAACCGCACTACGCGCCCCTCACGCAGGTCAATGGCCGGGTAAATCGTGAAATCGTTCATACAAATCCCTCCTCATCTACGTAAGTGTAAGGGCGAGGCATTTCCACCAAGATCTGGGTTGACACCTCACCTGTGGATGCCGCAATACACTGTCAACAAAGGTAAGGTGGGAAATGCCTCGCCCCTACGCCAATGATAAAATTGCGCAGAATATGCAGGCCCATGTGCTGGCTTTTCTCCGGGTGAAACTGGATGCCGTAGACGTTATCGTGTCCGACAACAACCGGATACGGCCCGCCGTAGTCGGCGACGGCCAGGGTGTGCTCCGGCTGCGCCTGACAATAGTAGCTGTGGTTGAAATACGTCCAGGCCCCATTTGGAAGACCGTCCAGCAACGGCGTTTCCGAGGTTGGTTCGACCTGATTCCAGCCGGTGTGCGGTACCTTGAGCGCCGGATCGATGTCGAATTTGACGACGCGCCCCGGCAGCAACCCCAATCCGGCGTGCCGCCCCATCTCCGTCCCCTCATCGAACAACACTTGCATCCCCACACAAATGCCGAGGAACGGCGTCCCTCGCGCAACGACGGCGCGAATCGGCGCAACCAGCTCAAGCCGCGCCAGGCTCAGCATACAGTCGCCGAACGCGCCGACGCCGGGCAGCACCACCTTCTCCGCTGCCAGGACGATGTCTGCCGCCTGCGTCACCTGCACGTCAGCGCCCACTGCCGTCAGCGCCTTGTGGACCGAGCGCACGTTCCCCGCGCCATAATCAATCAATGCGATCATCGGCTCTCCTTTTTGTCAACGGATTGAACGGATTTGAACGGATTTTTTCTTCTTTAATCCGTTTCGTCCGTTAAATCCGTTGAGGTTATATCATCCCCTTCGTTGACGGAACGCGGTTCGCCCGGCGAGGGTCGAACTGGGTGGCGATGTCCAACGCGCGGGCGAACGCTTTGAAGAGCGCCTCGGCCCTGTGGTGATCGTCGCGTCCGTAGAGAACGCGGGTGTGGATGTTGACGCGCGCAGTCACGGCGAAGGATGCGAAGAAGTGCTCCCACAGCGTCGTTGGGATGCCGCCGACCTGCGGCGCAGTCCAGGCCACATCCACCACCGCGTAAGGCCGCCCGGACAAATCCACGGCGACGAACGCCAGTGTCTCGTCCATCGGCGCGTAAGCGTGCGCCATCCGCACGATGCCCTTGCGGTCGCCAAGCGCCTGATCGAACGCGCTCCCCAACACCAGCGCCACATCCTCGACAGTGTGATGCGCGTCCACATGCAGATCGCCTTCGGCGCGCACCCTCAAATCGAACAGCCCGTGCGCCGCGATGTGCGTCAGCATGTGATCGAGAAAGCCCAGGCCAGTGGCGATGTCGTGTTCGCCGCTGCCGTCCAAATTGAGACTGATCTCGATTTTCGTCTCTTTTGTCTCGCGTTTTATCGTTGCATTACGCATTTAACCTCCCTCGTGATGCGTGATGCGTGAGTTTTCAGTTACGCATCACGTATCACGCATCATATTCGTCGTAATACCTCAATCACCCGGTCTACCTGCTCCGGCATTCCTACCGTGATGCGGATGTGATCGCTTAGTCCGGCGCTGCTGTAGTAGCGAACGAGGATGCCTTCACCTTCCAGCGCCAACTTGAGTGCACGCGCATCACATCCTACCACCTTACACAGGATGAAGTTGGCTTGCGACGGATAAGGGCGCAAATACGGAATACCCGCGAGCAAATCGAAGAACCGCGCGCGTTCCGCGACGATGCGCTCCACCTTGTCAGTCAGCCAGTCCAGATCATCCAGCGCCGCCATCGCCGCCGCCGACGCCGCAATGGATACATTATACGGCTGTTTGATCTTCCACAAGTGCGGCATCAGTGCAAGCGGAAACGCGCCATAGCCCACACGCAAGCCCGCCAGCGCCGCCAGCTTGCTGAACGTGCGCAAGACAATGAGATTGTCACACTCCAACACTTGGGCGATGCGGCTCCGCGCCATCCCCGGCACGCCATCCGCACCCGCAAATTCGACATACGCCTCATCCAGCACGACGACGACCGGCAGAGCCAGCAAGCGCTCCAGATCGGCGTCGGCGATCCAACCGCCATCGGGATTGTTGGGCGAGGTGACGAAGAGTAACTTGGGCCGGTGCTCGTAGACAGCGGCCTCAATCGCATCCACGTCCAGCGCAAAATCCACCCGGCGCGGAACGGCGATCACGTCCGCCCCGTGGAGCGCCGCGTCGAAAGGATACATCCCGAACGTCGGCGGGCAGTTGAGGATCGCGTCACCGGGTTGCAAGAACAAGCGCATGATCAAATCGATCAGCTCATCCGCGCCCGCGCCCGCCAGCAGATGCTCGGCCGGAACGCCGGTGAACTCAGCCAACCTGGCGCGCAGTGCCCCGCTGCCAGGATCGGGATAGATATTGATATCACGCAACTCCGCAAGCGCCGCCCGCACCCTCGGCGAAGGGCCATACGGATTCTCGTTCGCATCCAGTTTGATGATATCTTCCGGCGCGCGCCCCAATCGAGCAGCTAACACCTCGAATGGGAAAATCGGCGTGTAGGCTTCCATTGTCGCAATATCGCTTCGGATTAAGTCTAGTGGGTTCATTGTTTCCCTTTATGTCAACGGATTAAACGGATGAAACGGATTTTTCTTTCTCTGACAGCCAATCCGGTTTCCACAACCTGAGCTTTGCTTGATACGCACGACTTTTTTGAACGCTTTGTGGCAAGAATATGCGCTTGAATTGCAGACTCCCAACGCCAAAATTTAGCAACAACCCCACTTCCCGTCCGGTCGCTGTCAGATACGACATCACTTGTTGTTCGTGTCTCTCGTTTATTGCATCTATAGCTTTTACCTCAACCACCACAGCCTTATCCACAAACACATCAACGCGAAATTCTCCCACAGTATACCCGCGATATTCAGCTGTAAACACAACTTCTTTTTGCGCGGGGATGCCTTATTCTGCCAGTTCGATCATCAATGAGGCATGGTAGACTTTCTCAGGATACCCCGGTCCAAGCTCTCGATGTACAGCCATCGCAGCGCCATTCACAGCATAAGTCAACTCGTCATAAATCGTCTGAACCGCCTTCATTCTGCCTCCTTACTTTGGCTAACGCCTGTACTCAAAGAGAAAACAAAAAATCCGTTCAAATCCGTTCAATCCGTTGACATCTAACCTTAGCCGCCATACCATGCGCCGTCAGTGACTCGGCATCGGCGATAAGAGAGGCGGCGGGTGCGAGGCGGCGGGCAGTGTCCGCATCCAGTCCGATGATGTTAATCACTTTAACGAAATCCAACACGTTCACCGGCCCCTTGAAGCGCGCGGTGCCGCCCGTGGGCATGATGTGGCTCGGCCCGGCGACGTAATCGCCGAGCACCTCGAACGAATGCTCGCCCACGAAGATGCCGCCGGCATTACGGATTTTATCGACCCACGCGGCAGGCTCTGCAATGGAGAGGCACAGGTGCTCCGGCGCGAACTGATCCGCCAGCCGCACCGCCGCCGCCAGGTCGGGCGTGAGGACGATGCCCCCCTGTTCGGACAGCGACGTGCGAATTACGTCGGCGCGGCTGAGCGCGGCGGCTTGCCGTTCGACCTCCGCCTGCACCGCTTCAGCCAGCGCTCGCGACGGCGTGAGCAGGATCGCCGTCGCCAGCACGTCGTGCTCCGCCTGCGCCAGCACATCGGCGGCGACCCAGGCCGGGTTTGCCGAGTCGTCGGCTACCACGATGGTCTCCGTCGGGCCGTACAGCCCATCGAGGCCGACGATGCCGTAGACCTGGCGCTTGGCAATCGTCGTGAACAGACCACCCGCGCCCACGACCTTGTCCACACGAGGGACGGACTCCGTGCCGAAGGCCAGGGCCGCCACCGCAAGCGCCCCGCCAAGCGCGAACACCCGATCCACGCCGGCGATGTGCGCCGCCGCCAACGTCAACGGCGAAACACGCCCGGTCTGCTTATCGGCGGGCGTGCAAATGATGACCTCATCCACACCCGCCACCCTCGCCGGAACCGCCGCCATCAGCAGGGACGAGGGCAGCGGGGCCGTCCCCCCCGGCACGTAGACGCCCACCCGCTCCAGCGGTGCGAGCCGTTGACCGAGTATGCCGCCCATTGCGTCCGTCGTCCAATTCGAGATCGGTTGGCGGCCGTGAAAGTCACGGATACGTTCGACGGAGATTTCCAGCGCGGTGCGCAGATCAGAATCGAGTGCTTCGTAAGCCGCTTCCCATTCGCTTGACGGAACTTCGGGCATATCCAGCGTCACACCATCGATGCGCATTGTCCACTCGCGCAGCGCCGCGTCGCCGCGCGCGCGCACGTCCGCCAGCAGCCGCGCCACCGCCGCTTCCGGCGTCAATGCCTCGCCGAACACCCGCTTAATGCCGTCCAGCACCACATCCGGCACATCCTCCACCGTTGTCATCTGCCGCCGGTTCAAAATCACACTTGCTTCCTCTGGGTTCTCATAAATACGTATCATCATTCCCCTCCAAAATCTAAAATCGGCAATCTAAAATCCCTTCACCGCCGCCATCATCGCCTTATACCGCGCCGGTTCTTCCTCGAAGATGTACGTCACCGGCGTGACAACAACGCCACTGCCGCCAATCGCGCGCAGTTCGGCAATCGCCTGGATCAGCTTGTCACGCCGCACGACGACTTGCACGGCGTGCCAGTGAAGCGCGCCGTCAGACGTTCCGTTTGCGTCCAGGTCTTCGCGCACCACCACGGGCGCAATCGTCGGGCCTTGCAAGCCACCGAGCACGTGCTGCGCGAAGATCTGCCGGGCAATGGCTTGGGGCGTTTCGCCGCGCATGTTGGCCACAACGAGGTAGTGCGCCTCGGCACGCAGGTGCGCTTCGGTGAACTCCAACAGCGTGCGGGCGACGGCGAGCACCTCGGACTGGTCGCGCAGCGCGGCGCGGTTGGCGATGAGCGCGGCTTCCGAGCGCATCACCACGCCGTCCGCAAGCGGACGCAGCCGGTTGTCGATCAACGTTTGGCCGGATGCCACCAGGTCTACGATGCAATCCGCGTAGCCAATGGCCGGCGCGATCTCCAGCGTGCCCTCGGATTTGACAAGGGAGATTGGCGCGATGCCTTTCCGCGTGAGGAAGTCACCCGCGAGATTGGGGAATTGCGTGGCGACGCGCAGCGGCTTACCCAAGGCGCGAGTATACGCCGCCAGGTCATTCAGCGTCGTCACTTCCGACCAGGCTTCGGGCACGGCAACCGCCAGTCGGCAGCCGCCAAAGCCGAGCGCTTCGTGCAGCACCAGCACCTCACCGTTGCCGCCGCCGTACTCGGTGGTCACGTCCAGCCCGGTAATACCAAAATCCACGCTCCCGTCGCGCACGCTAACGACGATGTCCGTTGGGCGTTGAAACAGCACCGTCACGCCGGGCAGCGCGGGAACCGTCGCCGCGTACTGGCGCGGATTCGGCTTGTACAGGTGCAAGCCGCACGCCGCGAGAAAATTCACTGCATCCTCGGCCAGACGGCCTTTACTCGGTAAAGACAATCGAATTTCCGTTCGTTTGGGCATAAGTCCTCCTCCCCTCCAATTAGGCTCAACAGATTTGAACGGATTCAACGGAAAATATCCGTTAAAATTCGTTCAATCCGTTGAGAAACGAAAAGCCCCCCGGTTGATCCGGGGGGCTTGATTCAATCCAGAAAGCGTGTTCTGTTAACCCACACGCGCAAACGAACCTCCCGAATCGGGTGGTGTCGGCGTATGGTGATGGTGCTTGGCTGTGCGTATGTTCATAGGACGGATTGTATCAGGAATGGTAAAAGTGTCAAACTTAATCCTCAGGCGGATGCCACCCGGCCAAAATCCAATAACTTCGTACTTCTAACACATCTGGATCATCACTCAAATGCAAGACCTGCACTGTCGCACGCCCAATGGGCGTCAAGCCTTCAATGCGAAGGCCATGATCAATCCAACGAAAATGCTCTGTCCACACTTGCTCACGGGGATTGAACAATGGTACACTCGCGCCGGTCAGTGGATCACGTGCCATAACTTTATCGCCTTTGTAGCGATTGCAGATCGGACACGCCAACCACAGATTGGTCTCCGTGTTATCTCCACCGCGCGCCAAAGGAATGATATGTTCGATCTCCAGACGCGCCATAACCAAATGCTGTGGACTCAGACAGTAGCCACACCGTTGCCTGGCTACGTCACGCACGCGACGGTCTACTTCCGCTGAAACATACGGACGAGGCATAATCAAGCTAATGGTGACCGCAAACCACGGTCAACCGCCACTTTGAACGCTTGGGCTTTCCGCACCAATCCGCGACGATAGAGGCGCATCAACTCATCCAATCGGTTTTGTTCGACACGGTTGAGACGTTTCTCGCGGTTCAGGCCTAAGAGACGTTGCAGTTCGGCTTGCTGACTTTCGGGCATTTGAGCATCACAGAGCGCCAATACCTGGCTGTCAGGAAGCGTTTCTACTGGCGGCTCGACAGTCAAACGCTCAAGCCAGTCAAGAATCACATCCTCGATTCGTCGTTCGGAGCGCGTTGCCGTTTCTCGTACCCGGAAGGCCAAAGATTCTGGCAATTCCAATGTAATTGTCTCACTCATCGTTTACCTCGCATTGCACGCCAACAAACACGACAGCCTATAAGTTATTCTATCCTCAAAGACGGGCTTTGCAACAATGGAATCAGGCGCATCGTACTTCCAACGCGCGACGCGCCTGTTTATCGCAGATTGTAGCGTCTCAGATTATCGAATGTCCAGGCGCGCTAACTCCTCCTCAATCACACTATCATCGAGTTTCTTGAACAGCGGGCTAGGCTGGCTCAATGCGCGCCCGGCGGGCAGCGTCTCGAACGCCCACGCGCCGCGTGCAGGGGTTTCGTCGTAGCGCAGCACGGGATAACGTTGGCCCTCGGCTTCGACCTCGTCGATGTATTGGTTACCGAACAGTTGATCCTCGTAGCCCAGCGCTTTGTGCAGTTTCTCCGCCGAGAAGGGCAGGAACGGCGCGAGCAGCACTTTCAGCGCGTTGATGGCTTGCAGCGCCACGTAGAGGCTCGTCCCGCTGGCGGCGCGGTCGGTCTTGAGCTGCGCCCACGGCGATTTGACTTCCAGGTAGCGGTTGGCCTCGCGGGCCAGGTTCATCGCTTCGGCCATTGCCGCGCGGAAGCGACGGCCTGCCAAGTGCGCGCCTACCGTCTCGAACGCGGCTTCGGTCTTCGCCAGCAAGTCGCGGTCCACGTCCGCCAAGTCGCCGGGTTCGGGCACGGCGCCGAAATGCTTGTAGGTGAACGACAACACGCGATGCGCCAGATTGCCCCACACGCCCACCAGTTCACCGTTGTTGCGCTGGACGAAATCGTCCCAGTAGAAGTCGCTGTCGCTGGTTTCGGGCATCACAATGGTAACGTAGTAGCGAATGGCGTCCGCATCATAACGTTCCAACAGGTCGAGGATGGCGATCATCCGTCCACGGCTCTTGGAGAATTGGGCGCCGGAGAGGTTCATAAACTCGTTGGCGGGCACATCGTAAGGCAGATTGAAGTGTTTCGCCGGATCGTCCTCGTACAACTGCCCCACGCCGATCAGTTCGGCAGGCCAGACGATGGTGTGGAAGGGGATGTTATCCTTACCGATGAAGTACACGGGCAGCGCTGCTGGGTTGTACCACCACGCTTTCCAGGCTTCGGGATCGCCGGTCAGCTTGGCCCACTCGATGCTGGCGGAAAGGTAGCCGATCACCGCCTCGAACCAGACGTAGAGGCGCTTGCCCGGATAGCCTTCCAGTGGCACGGGAATGCCCCACTCGATATCACGGGTGATAGGGCGGCCCTTGAGTCCACTTTTGACGTAGTTGAGCGAGAACTTGAGCACGTTGGGTCGCCAGTCTTCCTTGCCGGTTTGCAGATAGTCCAGAACGAGCGGTTCCAGCTTTTCCAGATCAATGAAGAAGTGTTCCGTCTCGCGGATGACGGGCGTCGCGCCGTCGATTTTGCTGCGCGGGTTCTTCAGTTCCAACGCGTCCAGCAGCCGCCCGCAGTTATCGCACTGATCGCCCCGCGCCTCAGGATAATCGCAGTGCGGGCACGTCCCCTCGACGTAGCGATCTGGCAGGAATTGCTGCGACACTTCGGAGTAATATTGCTGCTGCGTCGCTTTATACAGATAGCCGTTGCGCAACAGCCCCAGGAACATATCCTGCGAGACACGGTGATGATTGGGTGTGTCGGTATGGGTGAACAGGTTGTAAGAAATGCCGATGTCGCGCTGCGTTTCGAGGAACCGTTGGTGGTAGCGCTCGAAGACTTCGCGCGGACTGACGCCGTCCTGGTCGGCGCGCACGGTGATGGGTGTGCCGTGCGAATCCGAACCGGAAACGACCAACACGTCATTGCCAATCAAACGATGATAACGGGCAAAAATATCGGCGGGCAGATATGCGCCGGCCAGGTGGCCGATATGCATATCGCCATTGGCATAAGGCCAGGCTATGGAAACAAGGACTTTCTTTTGATCATTCATCGCTCTCCTCCCCAAGAATAACCCCGAATTTACACGAATAAAGAAAAATGAGTGATGATTCGGCAAATGCAGACATTCGTGAAGATTGGTGGTGAATCTCCACGATAATGCTTTACAGAATGTTCGCCAGTATAACTGAAAATCAGGAATAACAAAACCCGCCAGCGAGGCTGGCGGGTTTATGCCGTGTTCCGTGCGTCACGGACCCTGGCGCTTATGGGACCTCGCTTCCCCAGCGCCACGGCGGGCAACGCATCATCATCACGCTATAAGCATCAATTGTCATCGCAAATAATCTTTCAAATCCCGACTTCGGCTTGGATGGCGCAAGCGGCGCAATGCCTGGCCTTCGATCTGGCGAATCCGCTCGCGGGTGAGGCCGAACTTCTGCCCGACCTCTTCCAAAGTGTAGCTCTTCCCATTGGAGAGGCCAAAACGCATCCGCAAGATGCGCACCTCGCGCGGGCTGAGCGTGGTCAGGACTTCCTCGATGCGGTCGCGTAACATGCCCTGGTAGGTCGTATCGGGCGGGGTAAGGGTGCGGTCGTCCTCGATGAAGTTGCTCAATTCGCTGTCGTCATCCTCGCCTACGGGGCGTTCCAGGCTCAAAGGCTGCCAGGAGACACGCATCATCCATTGCACCTTGCGCGGTTCCAGCCCCATTTCCTCGGCCAGTTCCTCGGGCGTGGGACGGGTGCCACGCTCCTGCTCAATCTCCTGCGCGCGGCGATACAAACGGCGGATGCGGTCGCTCATGTGAACAGGCACACGGATGGTGCGTCCCTGATCCGCAATCGCGCGGGTGATTGTCTGGCGAATCCACCACGTGGCGTAGGTGCTGAAGCGATAGCCACGCTGGTACTCGAACTTTTCGACGGCTTTCATCAGTCCGAGATTGCCCTCCTGAATCAAGTCCAGGAACGGGACGCCGCGCCCGATATACTTCTTGGCGATGCTCACGACGAGGCGGGTATTGGCACGGATCAGATGATCGCGCGCTTCGACGCCCTCGTGCAATACCGTCTCGAGGCACGCACGCTCGTCCGTCGTGTGATGGCCATTGTTTTGCAATAAACGCTTGGCCTCGCGGCCATGTTCGATCTTCTTCGCTATGGTGACTTCTTCATCGTTAGAGAGCAGCGGAACGCGGGCCATCTCCCGCAAATAGAGCGCTACCGTGTCATCGACCCCGATCCCGTCGAGGTCGTACATCTCCTCATCCCAAACCTCGATTTCCTCATTGACGATGTCATCCAGTGAAGGCTCCAAGTCGTCGTCATCCTCAGCGTCTTCATCATCGTCCACCGTCTCAACTTCAACACCCGCTTGCCGCAACTCCCCCAAGACCACATCGAGCGGCCCATCTTCCTCTGACGTTCCCAGGGAGTCTAGAACGTCCTCTAAGGCCAGATACCCCTGAGATTCAGCCTTTTCCAACAATTCATTGACAATGTCCATAGGCCTCCTTGAGTTCTGTAAAATGTGTAACCCAAGTTGTTGCTAACGGAACCTATCCTAAATGGACGTCCGTTTTTACGGATACCCTAAGAATTATCCGGTTGCTTCTAACAAAGCCTTTAATGCACCCCAACGCGGATCGATAGGGGCAGTCTTGTCGCACGTACACTCGCCTAAATTGATATTGCCGCCACAATCCGGGCAAATCCCCTGACAATCGGGCGAGCAAATCGGCTTGACGGGTATGGCGACCCAGGCACTTTCGCGGACGAGCGGAGCTAAATCAATCCAACCATCCTCAGCGACACGGACAGGACGTTCAGGGGTTAGTTCTGCTCCAGGGAGGTTGATGGTATCCTCTAACTCGATAACGACAGGCTCGTAAAAAGGCGTCAAACAGCGGGTACACTCCGTTTTGACCTGAGCATCAAGCATTCCTTCAACCAAAATCCCATAGGCGACACGAGTGAAGTGTAGTGTACCTTTGAGATAACCTAGATCCAGATCATCGACGATAACACTGCCTGTGTCCAGAATGATCGTTTCACGAGCGCCGGGTTTGGCATGGATGAGTGCAATAAGGTTAACCTTTATCATCGCACGGGTTCCTCCGTTGTCCCGTCAACAATGCAATTATATCACAGCTACCCCCTCACGTCAAGGATTTTGAATAAATTCCTCTCTTTTTTAACCGCACACTAACACAATTCAGACCTGACAGGTTCCAGGAAACCTGTCAGGATTTGTCAGGTTTGGATTCTGTGAACTTCTGGGGGATGGCCAGGTTCGAGGATCAGGTGAGCCAGCGAGGGTGCATGAGGCGCATCGAAGTAGGCCGTGCGTAGTGCTGCTCCGGGGTTAATGAGCAAGGTCTTGCCCCAATAGGCTTGATAGAAGCGGTGCGTATGACCAAAAACGATGATGTCGGCCTGGGGGAAGCGACGAACTAACGCGCGTGCCAGGGCGCGATCGTAAGCCGGCGGCGACCACTGCCCATGCATGTTCTCGAAGAGCAGGTAGAATTTCCAAAACCAGGTCGCCAGTCCCATACGGTGTCCATGGGCCATGCCGATACGAAAACCGGTAGCCTCGAGTTCGACCGTTTCCGGCAACGACGCACCGCCGGAAGAGCCGTCGAAGAGGTGGTAATTGCCGCGCACAGCGTACACTGGCGCAAGTTCGCGCAACACATCCAACGCCCAGGGTTCATCGACGTCGCCCGCGTGGAGGATCAGATCGACGCCCCGTAGTGTATCCAACACCGGATCAGGGATGCTATCCGCGCGATAGGGGACGTGCGTGTCCGCGAGTAAACCGATACGCATATCAAAAGGCCACCGTCTTCCGGTGGCCTTCACGAAAATGCAAGAGAAAGATTATTGCCCGGTGGCCATCCGCTTTTCGACGTAATCGACCGCCGCTTGCACAGTGGTGATGCTGCGCGCATCGTCATCCGAAATGCGCCCACCGAATTCATCTTCGAAGGCCATAATCAGTTCCACGAGGTCCAGGGAATCTGCACCGAGCGTGTCCCGAAAGCTGGCTTCTGGCGTCACCTTATCTGGCTCAGTGGCCAAAATCTCAACAATAATGTTCTTTACGCGATCAAACACATCACTCATCGGACTTACCTCCTCAAAATTGTGGCATGATTGTATGGATGCGATTTTCAACCTGTGGCTGTATTTTATACACTGCAGGGCAAAAGTCAAGAATGCCACATTGCGCGATGGTGCTTTTACGGTATAGTGGCGTCAAGCCAGACCAGGATAAAACGATGACCAATCCACAAACCCGCGCACGCAAAGATGAACATATCCGAATCAACCTGGAGGAAGATGTATCTTTCGACCAGGTGACGACCGGCCTGGAATGTTACCGGTTTACCCACCAGGCATTGCCGGAATGTGATCTCACCGATATAGAGACGTCAACCCGCTTTCTCAATCACCGCCTGGCCTTTCCGGTGCTGATTGCATCGATGACCGGTGGCACGCCACGGACGGGCGACATCAACCGTATGCTCGCCGAAGTCGCGCAGGCAACAGGCATCGGTATGGGGTTGGGATCGATGCGCGCGGCGTTGGAAGACCCGCAAGCCCTGGCGACCTTCCAGGTACGTCGCTATGCGCCCGACATTCTATTACTAGCGAACTTTGGCGCAGTACAGCTTAACTATGGCTATGGCCCCGATGACTGCCGCCGCCTCGTCGATCTCGTCGAAGCCGACGGCCTCTTCCTGCACCTAAATCCGCTGCAAGAGGCTCTCCAACCCGAAGGTGACACGCGCTTCGCCGGGATTGTGCGACGCATCGAGGCTGTGTGCCGCGCGCTGGATGTGCCGGTCATCGTCAAAGAAGTGGGATGGGGATTGTCTGCCGAAGCTGCGCGGATGCTCGTCGAGGCAGGTGTAGCGGCTTTGGACGTGGCGGGAGCCGGGGGCACTTCCTGGAGCCAGGTCGAAATGTACCGGGGACAGAATACTGTACAACGCGAGGTGGCAGCGGCGTTCCGCAATTGGGGCATTCCCACGGCGCAGGCCATACAGGATGTACGCCAGGTGACACCGGAGATCCCGCTCATCGCCAGCGGCGGGCTACGCACGGGCGTGGATGTCGCTAAGGCCCTGGCGCTCGGGGCCAATGCCGTTACAATGGCAGCAATCCTACTCCAGGCGGCAGCCGAATCGCCGCAGGCCCTCTACGAACGGGTCGAAATCATCCGCCGTCAATTGACCGTCGCGATGTTTGCAGCCGGCGCGCCGACGATAGCGCGCCTCAAACAGACATCCTTAAGTGTGGTAGTCGGAGGTTAGATGATGGACCCTTTTGCCCGTTATTTACCGGCGCTCGAAGCCGCGATGCGCCAGGCTATCCCTGATACAAAACCCGTGGCGCTCTATGGGATGCTGCGGTATCATCTCGGCTGGGTCGATGCAGCTTTTCGCCCGGTCACAGAGAAAGCCGGGAAACGGCTGCGCCCCGTCTTTCTGCTTCTGGCCTGCGAGGCTCAGGGCGGCGATTGGCAACAAGCGCTTCCAGCCGCGGTGGCCATCGAACTATTGCACAACTTCACACTCATCCATGACGACATCGAAGACCGCGACCGCACCCGCCGTGGGCGTCCGACGGTGTGGGCGGTGTGGGGCGAACCCCAGGCCATCAATGCGGGCGACGCGCTCTTCGCGCTCGCGTACCGCAGTTTATTCAACCTGCAAACAACTGGGATTCCGCCAGCGGTAGTGCTGCAGGCCGTCAACCGTTATACCGATGCGATTCTGCACCTCACCGAGGGGCAGCATCTCGATCTCACCTTCGAGGCTGAAAGTGAGGTTGACGAGACCACCTACTTGACGATGATCCGGGGCAAAACGGCGGCGCTGCTCGGTCTAACCTGCGAGCTTGGCGGGATACTCGCGGGCGCATCCGTGTCGCGTTTGGAGGCGCTGCAGGAATTCGGTGTGCAACTTGGTTTAGCATTTCAAATGCAGGATGACTGGCTTGGGCTGTGGGGAAACCCCGAGCAGACGGGCAAGCCGGTGGGATCCGATCTGCGCAACCGCAAGAAGACGCTACCCATCCTCCATGGGATAACGCACAGCGCGGCGTTCCGGACGCTCATGACCGGCGAAGTGCCGGTGAATGATACACTCGTAGCCGAAGGGTTGGCCTTGCTAGAAGCAACAGGTAGCCAGGAATACACCCGCACGCAAGCTCTCGCGCACCACCAGGCCGCACTCGCGGCGCTGGCGCGCTCCGAGGGGACCGGCGAAGCGCAAACCGCGCTCTATACGCTGACCGAACAGCTTGTGGGCCGCGCTACCTGAGCATCATAGACTGATTCCACGTAACTGGGAATCAGTCCATCACTTCGGATAAACCAAGTAGCGTCAGATTCAACGGCTTTAGCGTCTTCACGGCCTCTGCAAGCGGGAAGGATTCCAACACATTGCCGCGCATAGCAGCCATCTGACCGCTCTCCCCGGCGATCAGATGATCGGCGGCAAACGCTCCCATCCGCGTCGCCAGAAGACGATCATACGCAGAAGGACGCCCGCCGCGCTGTACATGGCCTAGCACCGTCACGCGCACATCAAAACCGAGTGTGTCTTTACGCTCACAGAGATAATCCGCCACCGCCTGTGTTCCAGGCTTCCAACCTTCGGCAATGACCAAAATGCAGTGCGCTTTCCCCTGCACGTAAGAGTCCACGACCGTCTCAGCAATCGTCTCCAGCGACGGCCCCTCATGTTCCGGCACCAGAATCATCTCCGCGCCTCCGGCAATGCCGCTTCCCAGCGCCAGATAGCCGCAATCCCGTCCCATCACCTCAACCAGGAAAGCGCGTTGGTGCGAAGCCGCCGTATCTTTGATGCGATCGATGGCGTCCAGGATCGTATTCAACGTCGTATCCACGCCTACGGCCATGTCCGTTCCGTTGATGTCGTTGTCAATCGACGCAGGAACGCCGAATGTGGGGAAGCCCATCTCGTGCAAAGCCAGCGCCCCCGCCAGCGAACCATTGCCGCCAATCACTACCAACCCTTCGATGCCTTCTTGGTTCATCTGACGAAGCGCAGTGCGCCGTACCTGGAGTTCCTTGAACTCAGGGCAACGGGCCGTCCCTAGGAACGTCCCACCGCGATTCATGATGCCGCCAACATCCCGGTTGGTCAGTTCGTCGATCTCGCCGTTGATCAGGCCTTTGTAGCCCCAGCGCACACCGTAAACTTTCAAACCGTGATGAAAAGCCTCGCGTGTGACCGCGCGAATGCACGCATTGAGCGCCGGACCATCTCCACCACTTGTCAGAACAGCAATTTTACGCATAGGTTAACCTCCTGGAATAGTTTTGAGCTATCAGCCATCAGCAATCTACCATTCGCCATTTGGCATTGGTTATTCGCTATTCACCATCTGGCTCTGTCATCCGGTAGGGATCGAGCAAGGCGGTGAGCGTCTCCACGGGCAGCACCTTCCACGCCTCGGCGATCTCGCGAACGGTTTTGCCTGTGGATTGCGCTTCTTTAGCAATCTCGGCGGCTTTGTCGTAGCCGAGTGCGGGCGCCAGGGCCGTCGCCAGGGCCAGGTTACGTTCGACGGTTTCAGTGCAGCGGTCGACGTTGGCCTCAAGATCGGCGATGCAGCGGTCGGCAAAGACCTGCGCTGCGTTTGCCAACAGCGAAATCGCGGTGAGCATGTTGTGTGCGATGAGCGGCATCATCAAGTTTAGCTCGAAGTAGCTGCCCAACCCACCGAGGGTGATCGCTGCATCGTAGCCGATGACCTGCGCACAGGCCATGATCACCGCCTCCGGGATCACCGGATTGACCTTACCCGGCATGATCGACGAACCGGGCTGTACGGCGGGCAAACGCAATTCCCCCAGGCCATTGCGCGGCCCCGAAGCCAACCAGCGGATGTCGTTGGCGATTTTGTGCAAGCTCACCGCAATCGTTTTGAGCGCGCCGGAGGCTTCGACCAACGCATCGCGGGCGGCGTTGGCCTCTACGTGATTGTGCGCTTCGACGAAACCCGTCCCTAACGCCGTGTTGAGTTGAGCGATGGCGCGTTCCGCAAAACCCGCCGGGCAGTTGATACCGGTACCAACGGCCGTGCCGCCCAATGGCAGCGCGCGCAACGCCTCAATCGCCCGCCGCGCACGGAACGTCGCTTGCTCGATCTGCGCTGCGTATCCCCCGAAGACTTGTCCCAGACGGATGGGCGTCGCATCTTGCAAATGGGTCCGCCCGGTTTTAACGATGGCATCGAACGCGATGGCCTTCGCCAGCAACAGCGCGTGCAGATGCGCCAACACCGGAAGTAAGTCGTCGCGCAACGCCAAGGTCGTCGCCACGTGGATGACGGTGGGGATGACGTCATTGCTGGACTGGCTCATGTTGACGTGGTCGTTGGGATGTACCGGTGACTTGCTGCCAATTTCGTCGCCAAGCCATTGGATGGCGCGGTTGGCGATCACCTCATTGGCGTTCATGTTGGTCGATGTGCCCGATCCGGTTTGGAACACGTCGATAGGAAAGTGTGCGTCGAGGTCTCCGGCGCTAACCTCGTCGCAGGCTTGCGCGATGGCGGCCCATAGACGTGGATCGAGTCGACCCAGATCCAGATTGGCCCGCGCGCAGGCGTATTTGACCTGTCCCAGGGCTGCGATGAACCGGCGGCCAAAACGCTGACCGGAGATGGTGAAATTCTCGACGGCGCGCTGTGTCTGCGCGCCCCACAGCGCCCCGGCAGGGACGTGGACTTCGCCCATGGCGTCACACTCGATACGGTCTGGTTCAGGTAGTAACATCGGTCGCCATCTCCTATGAAGTCGAGTAGTCGCTAGTCGGATTGTCGTCTTCGCAAGCACTAAGGTTTTATTTCACGCCAGCGACGCAATGGGAAGACAACGACGCTGACCGCGCCGGCCAGATTCAGCAGTGTCAGCACCACGGGAATGATCAGGCGCTGTCTGGCGCGGCTGACGAACGCGCGGTGTGTGCCCGCGTAGACGATCTCGGCCCACACCGTTCCACCGGCTTCCTTCCTTCCAACGACAATCACCGGCTCGCCGGGCGCGAGGTAATTCGCGGTGGAGAGCGGTTCTGGAGGATTGTTGGCGGTAGGCCAGGCCGATGCTTGAAAATCGTTGTTGCGCAGGACTACATCCCCGCCGTCCAGCGTGATGCGCATGTTTTGCGGCATGTAGCCGAGCGCGCACGTGTCCTCGTCACAGGCGGCGTAGGCCACGTAATTCGCCAGCGCCACCGGATTGTCGATGCTCACGAGGCCATCGAGGATCACCGGTTCGTTGGCCGGAGAAGCCTCGAACGCGCGCAGCGACGTCACCGCCGGAGAAACAGCAGCCACCCACAAACTGCGCATGCCGAGTCCCGCGAGAAAGGCATTCCCCAAGAAAATCACGCCAAACGCAATCAGGAAGAGGCGCAGTGGCTTGAACTCCGCCCGCGTTGTCGCCCGTCGCAGTGGGAAGGCATAAAGCAGCCCCCACAGCAAGGCGACAAACAGGCATATGAAAATGTTGATCGCCATAGGTTATTCCTTGGGGGCCGCGCAGCCCGTATGCCAGACGCTCTGTTCTGGCGCGATAAGCGCCTCAGCATCCGGCGATCCCCAAGTGCCCACGGGATACGGGGTGGGCTGTCTGGCTTGCGTCAGCGGATCGATGAGACCCCACGCCAGTTCGATTTCATCGGCACGAATAAAGAGCGAGGCGTCACCCTGCAGCGCATCGAGCAGCAAACGCTCGTAAGCCTCCAGCAGGGCAGTCTTGCCAAAGTGCTTGCCGTAGAGGAACTTCATATCCACCGGCTCAACACGCATCCCCGCGCCGGGCATCTTGGTCGCAAAATTCAGGTGGATGGCCTCGTCGGGCTGAATGCACAGGGAGAGGTGATTGGGTGTCAGGTCGACGTTCTCTGGAAAGAGCAAGTGCGGCACGCGTTTGAACTCGATGATGATCTCGGTCAGCTTGTGCGGCAGGCCCTTGCCGGAGCGCAAATAGAATGGGACACCCTGCCAACGCCAGTTGTTGATGAAGAGCCGCAACGCCGCAAAAGTCGCCGTCTGTGAGTCTTGGGCAACGCCGTCCTCGTCCTGATAACCTTCATACTGCCCCAGCACCAGATCATCCGGGTGAAGCGCGCGCACGGCATGGAGGACTTTGACTTTTTCGTCACGCAGCGCCCGTGCATCAAAGGCGAAGGGCGGCTCCATCGCCGTGAGGGCGAGCAACTGCATCAGGTGATTCTGAAACATGTCGCGCAGTACGCCGGATTGGTCGTAGTATCCGGCCCGCTGTCCCACCAAGTCCGTCTCCGCCACGGTGATTTGCACGTGCGCGACGTAGTTACGGTTCCACAACGGTTCGAAGATAGCATTGGCAAAGCGGAACGTCAGGATGTTCTGCACGGTCTCTTTGCCCAGGTAGTGATCGATGCGGTAGACTTGCGGTTCGTCGAAGGCGGCGTGGACTTGCGCATTGAGTTCTTGCGCACTGGCGAGGTCGTGACCGAAAGGCTTCTCAATGATGATACGCGTCCAGCCCTGCTCCTGGCGATTAAGACCGGCGTTGCGCAACTGTTCCACGATGGTGGGATAGAGAAAGGGTGGCGTCGAAAGATAGAAGAGGCGGTTACCCGGCGCATCGGATTGCGCCTCAAGCTGCGCCAGATACCGGGCGAGGCGTTGATACGTCTCAGGGTCATCGTAATCACCGGAGAGGTAGGTGTACCGTTCCTCAGAATTTTCCCACAGTGCACACTGATCGGAATTGAGGCGCGAATAAGCTTGCACGCCTTCGTAAATCTGCGCGCGAAAGTCCTCGTCCGAAAGGGACGAGCGCGCCACACCGACAATCCGTGTTTGCGCAGGTAGCAGCCCATCACAAGCCAAACTGTGCAGCGCCGGTCCGAGCTTACGCCGCGCCAAGTCGCCGGATGCGCCGAAAATTACGATGATCGCCGGTTCAGGTTTAGTCGCCATAGCACTCCTGAAAAACGTAGGAACGTCAGAGCGTTGAAACGTTATCGTCCTTCACCTGGTGTAACACACGGAAGACCAGGACTAAGTAGATGATCAATGCAACGCCAAGGATAACTAACACCGCCGGCAGCGGGATCCAAATTAGCAGTATAGCCACATCGATCAATGCCAGGACACACAACAGGGCGATGTCCATACGCGCCATCCCTTTTTCCAGCACGGCGTTTTCCGGCATCAGTGGATCGTAGTAAACGATCACTTCCTGACCCTGCGGATAGTGCGCTTCCAGCTTCTTGAGATCGCCGAAGAACCACGCAAAGTTGTTGAACGATACGCGCGTTCCCTCGCGCACTTCGCCATCGGCGATGTAGTGATAGGAGAGGAGCAACACCTCTTTAGCGAGATCTTTGCCCCGGTAGTAGCGTTCGATTTTGGAGAACTGAATCACCCCGGAAGTCTCACGCCACGTGTCACTGCGCAATCCGCGTAAAATCCCTCGCGCCACGTAGAACGTCCCATAGAGAAAGAGTGGCAGAGCCAGGGTCAGGAGAGCGAGAAAGACAACGAGCATGAATACTCCTTGAGAAAGAATCAGCGAATGGACGAATCAGCGAATAGCCGCAACTCCTATTATAGTCGAAAGCGCAGGACAGGCCATAAATCCATACCAGAGCGCCACATCAATCGCAGGAATTGCCCAAAGGTGGAAAACACGCTCGATCAATCCACAAAGAAATCCGGCCCCGTCATATCCCACATGCACGCGCTGTCCGGTTCCATCCACGGATCGGCTAAAAACGCCAGCGCCATCTCGAAGGGACATTCGCGCACGCCAACGCTGGACGTATGCCCGCGACCGGGGAACTCGAAGTAGAAGCTGTTGGGCAGATTCTCCGCCACCTGACGACCGAACATCGGCGGCGTCGCCGGATCGTACTCGCCCACGAGGATCAATGAGGGGATAGGACTCGTGACCGGCTCGACCTCGCGCGGATCGAACGGTGCGGCGCCCCACTGCTCGCACAGCGCGTAATGGGCTTCCGCGCTGCCCAAGAGCGCCGATTTGCCGAAAGCCGCGGTATTCGGATAGGCGTCGTTGGCGGCTGTGATCTCCGCCGGTGTCGAGGCAAAAATCTCCTCGTGACAGTTGACCGACAACATCATACCGAGGCTGAGGCCATCGTCCAGATTCATCGGCGCAGCGAGGAAGATACGCAGCCAGGTATAATCGCCGCGGCGCACATCGTCAATCATCTGCGGAGCCATAGGGATGAGATCGGTGGAGTACATGGCAAAGAAAACCGCGCTGGTCAGCTCCACACCGTTCACATCGACGTTGAACGTGCGTCCATCGCTTGCCAATACTCCCCACACCGAAACCGGCTCGGCATCCAATTGTTTGACGAGATCGTAATACGTCCTTTCCAGGTTGGGATAAGCTCTATTGCACGCTGGATGCGCGGCACAGCCATCGAACAACTTGTTCAGCACATAATCGGTCTTGGCGGCTTGCTCGTTGTAAATATGAATTTCGAGGGGTAGCGCCGAATCGAGCACCGCGCTGCGCACGATGCCGGGAAAGTCGCGCATCACCGTCTGCGCCAGGCGCGTGCCGTAGGAAGCGCCGTAGAGGTTGATTTGCTCGTAGCCTAGGACGCTGACAATGTCATTGATGTCGGCGGCGCTGGCGGCACTGGTGTAGGCCGCCAGGTTCGCGCCGCGCCGGGTCAGTTGATCGCGACAGTTCAACAAAGCGGCAGTGTAACGCGTAGGATCTTCATTCCCAAGGAAGAAGCCCTGTCGCAACTGGCGCTCGACCAGCCGCGAGTACTCCGGACAATCGAGCAAGGGTTGGCTCAAACCCGTGCCGCGCTGGTCGAACACGATGAGATCGCGCTCGGCCAGAATCGGCGCGATGAAGGTATCATAAGCGTGCACAATGCCCTCCACAGCCCCACCGCCCGGCCCACCCTGCAAGAAAATCACCGGATCGGGCCGTGGGTCGGCGCTGGTGCTGTGATAGACAGCCACCGCCAGTCGGATCACGTCATTGGGATCGTCGCCGCCGCGATCTTCCCGCACGATGACCATGCCGCAATCCACTTCTGCACCAAGCGGCACATCGAAGGGACAGCGCGTCTGCTCGAATGTGGGCGTCTCGATAAGCACCCGCACTTCGGGTGTAGGTGTCCAGGTGGGCGGCGGCGTGAATGTCGGCGCAGGCGTCGGCGTGACCGCCGACAGTGTCGCAGTCGCAACCGCCGCCGATGACGGGGAGGCAGAGCGCCGCATCTGTGAGACCATGACGCTGCCCAGTAGGGCAATCACCACACACGTCATCACGGCCATGCCGATGAGAATAAGCTGTTGCTTTTTTGTGAACGATCCTAGCAATTTCTTCATAACTTATCCCTCCGCGATGATACGATCCACCACCAACTGCCGGAACTCTGGCGACAGGCTGGCGAAGTAGGCGCTGAAGCCGGTCACCCGCACGACCAAATCCGGGTACTTGCTGGGGTCCTGGTGCGCCTCCAGCACCTTCTCCGCGTCCATAATATTCAGGTTGATCTGCGTGCCGCCCAAATCGAAGTGCGTTTTGATGAGGTGAGCGACGTTCTCGATGCCGCCCTCGTCTTTCGAGAGCAGCGGATCGAGTTCCATCTGCATCGGCGCGGTGTTGCCGAAACCGGGCTGCACGGACGCAATCGCCACCGCCATCGCCGTGGGCGCGCCATCCTTGCGGTAGCCGGGATCGGGATTCGCGCCGTGGGAGATGGGCGCACCGGCATGGCGCCCGTTCGGCGTCGCGCCGACGCCTTTTCCCATCGGGATGGTGTTCGCCCAGGAGAACAGACCGGGAACCAGGTTGAAGCCGCGCGGCGTGGGCGCTTCTTTGACCAAATCGGTGAACGTTTGATTGACGCGCACCGCCCACTCATCGGCCCGAGAACCGCCGCTGCCGTAGCGCGGGATATTGCGCAGCATCAGCCGGGTGCGCTCGCCGTCGGAGCCGGCCCAGTCAGTTTCGATGTAACGCGCGATATCGGCCCACGTCATCCGGCCCTCGCGCTGGATGCGCTGCTCCAACGCGGCGAACGAATCGGCGACGGTCGCCAGCGCCGCGCCATCGAGGCACAGGTTGTAGAATTCGACGCCGCCATGCGAAGCGTCCAGGCCGCGCTCAATGGGGCCGTAACACAGCAAGTCGAGCACCAACTCCGGGAAAACGCGGTGCATATGCTCCAGGTGAAAATCGAGGCTCGCGGCAATCGCCCGAATGCCGCGCCGCAGGTGTTCCGTGAAGCGCGCCCACAGGTTGGCGACGCTCGGCGGCGTAGTCGGATCACCCACCATCGCCTTCCAGGCCACCTCGAAGACGGCGGCGAAGTTGATCTTGACGCAATCGTTGACCGTGTACTCGCGGCCCGGAATCGCCGACCAGTGACAGCCGGAGTAGGCGCGCTCGCGGCCCAGGGCGATGTCGTAGCCGTTGCGCGCGAAGCCTGCGGCGGTGCGCTCGATGCCGAGGAACTTGGGCACACCCGTCTTGTCCGCAAACAGCACCTCGACACCACGGCGCAGCAAGCCGGGGTCCACGCCGTCGCCCACGCAAATGCCTACATTTGCCGGGATTTTCAAACGATGCGCCGCTTCCAAAACGATATACGAGACCGTGTTAGTGACGTCGTTCCCGGCGGCATCCGGCCCGCCGAGTTGCAGGTAAGCCGTGTCGCGCAGCAGCAGGCAGGCGACGTGGAAAATGGCTTCCTCGTCCGTCAACTGCCCTGCCGCAATTTCGCGTTCGTAGTACGGCGTGAGCAGCACGTCCAGTCGTCCGAGCGAACCGCTGCCGTTGTACATCCGCGCCAACATCTGGTACCACAACATCCATTGGCACGCCTCGCGGAAGGTAACGGGCGGCTCCGTGACCAGCCGTTCGTTCATCGCGGCGATGGCCAACAGATTTTGCTGCCGTTCGGGGTCAGCTTCCGCGTTCGCCATCGCGCGCGCAGCTTCGGCATGCCGGCGAATCCAGTCCTGCGTTCCCAAGACGATGTCTTCCAGGCCGCTGTAGAAATCGGCCATATCGGCACGCGTTACAGGCGAGAAGCGCATGTCTTGCGGGACCAACGCATCCGGTGAACTGAGATTCTGGTCGCGGTAGCACCGGATTTTATCGAGCAGGCCGCCCCACCCCAGGTCAAGCCCAATCTGCAAATCCTGGCAAAAGTGCTGCCCCGCTCCGATGCCGGGATGCAATTGGTACAGCGCAATCGCCTCCGCCAGGTCGGGCCGTAGCCTGCTCACGGCGAGGTCGGGGTTCCAGCCGCGCTTACGGTACGAGGAGAAGTTCACCATATACCCGCCCGCCAGCGAACTGGTTGGGTCAACGTAGACCGGATGCGCTTCGAGCAGCGCCCGGTAGTTCGCGCCCACGGATTTCGGGCCGAAAAAGCCGCCTTCGGGATGCGTCTCATGCGGCTCGTAGCCCTCGATGAGGCAATCGGTGATCGGCATCCCCGACGTGCTCATCGTCCGCACGATTTTACGCCGGTCGGGCGGCGGCAAGATGAGCGCCCAGTCGTCGTGATCCATCGAGCCGATGAGCGCCTGCTTCTCCTGCGTCTGCGCCAACTTCGTCGCGCGCAATTGCTCGATGCGCGACTGATAGGTCAATGTTTCAAATCCCGTTACAATAGTCTTCACGTTTTCCTCCAACAATGAACAGCGAATCTCGCTAGTCTATGCGAATTTTTCAATGGACGCTTATCCAAACGGTGCGTGAATTTGAGTATTTTAGCCTCTTGTCATCGGCACATCGCCCGGCTCTGCCACGCGCTTGAGCCACGCCACCTGATCGAAGTCGGCGTCGAAGCTGGCGATGGCAGGGATGCCACGCTCACGGCAGGCCAGGGCAGTCAGCGCGTCGTTGAAATTGAGTTCGCCAGAGGAATCCCGCATCAAATCCAACACTTGGGGATAAAGCCGGGGGATGTCTAGAAAAGTCCAAGTGATCACGTGATGCGGAACTTGTGCATTAAGCGCATCAAGTATAACTGGAATTTCGGCGCTACGTTTTTGTTCGTGTAGACGGCGCATAAGTGTGCTGGCCGCCTCCGCCACCGCACAATCAAAATTCAGCAGAGTGAATCCGGCGTCGCGTAGTGCAGTCAACAGCGTTTCAGCACGGGGATGGCAGATGTCACGGGGATTCAGCATTCCAATAAGCACAGATGTATCGACAACTATGAACATGGCTAATCCCCATCATAAAGCGATTCGGAATCAGCCAAGGCGTCGCCTTCATAGCCTTCGGGTAAAACCTTGCTCAATCCTTCGAACACCGAATAGGGAACCGGCACGTTAGGATACAGGTACGGCTTCTGTTCGGCAGTAGCGACCTCTGACGTCGCCGGAGCGGTCGGGGTCTGCGCTTGCGCCAACAGCTGCTCATAACGTTCGTAGTCTACCAGCACGACCACCGGGCGGCCATGCTGCGTGATGTAGACTGCATCGCCGGTTTCGCGGACAACATTCAGTACGTCACTGGTCTTGCGGCGCAAATCGCTGACGGGCATAATCTGTGTGCTCATTTTTGTCGCCTTTCCTGTTGTCAAATTTGATGACTTTTTATCATTGTACCGGCAGCGTCGGATTTTGTCAATCAAAAAGTCCCCAGGGTGCTTTGGTTTGCGCTCTCGCTCACCTGTCCCTGGGGACAAACGCCATCTGCTGAATCCGCTCAATCTGCTGACGCAAACGAGTCATCGTGCGCCGGCGCGATGACTTCCACACCAACTTTGCGCGGGATGATCTTCACAAAACGCCGCTCCCAATCGTTGTACAGCGCGCGGACACGCTCCGCTTCGACGTGTTGGTGGTTGCGCGCCAGTTCGCCGGCATAAGCGAAGAGCAGCTCGTGCAGGTTGACGCCGTCCTCCGCCGTCACCGGGCCGAGCGCCACGTTCGCGCCATGCGCGATGCGCCGCCGAATGGCCGCCATGTCCAACCCCATCTCCGGCCACAAGCGCAGATAGAGCACGCCGCCCGTCATCCCGGCGCAAATCCACGGGCCGGGATCGCCCATCACCAGCACGCGACCAGCAGTCATGTACTCGCACAGGAAGCCCTTGACGTTGGCGCGCGCACCGATAAAGCCCAGCGCATCGTTCACCGGCTGCGTCACCTCACCCCCGATGATGACGTCCGCGCCGGAGAGCCGCACGCACGCGCGGCTGTCGGCGTTCCCCTGGACGACGATCAAGCCATCAATCGCGCCGTAGCCCAGGCCTTTGCCCACCGAGCCGTCGATGCGCACGCCGTTGTGGTTGTATCCTTTGAGGACAACCACCCGCCCGCCGTACAGCCCTTTGGCGACGCCGTCTTGCGCGCCGCCCTCGACGAAAATCGTCACCGGTCCACCGCTGAACGCGCCCAAGCCGTTCCCCGGCACTGTGCTGGCGTAGAAGCCCAGGTAAACATCCTCAGCCTCCGCGTGATGATTGCCGCCGTTTCCGTTGAACGGGCGGCGCCAGCTTTCACCCTGCCCGCCCACGCCATCGTGACCGGGCGGCCAGTTCCAATGCTGCCGATAGCGCGTCAACGCGCCCGCCAGATGCGTGCCCAGCGCGCGGTCTACCGGCGTGACGCGGTCATCCTCGAAGGCCACGATCTTCTCGCCGCCGGCCAACGTCTCCATCACCAGGTTGGAAACCACGGTGGTCAGGTGGTTGCGCGGGCGGCGCAGCGGGACGAGGCCCGCCGGGCGATCCGGCGACGCACCCACACCCGGCATCAAAACATCGTGCAGGTTGAACTGCAAGAAGTGCGACGTCTGCTCCAACAGTTCGACGCGCCCCACCAGGTCTTGCAGACGCACTACGCCCAGGCGCGCAGCAATGGTCTTGATTTCGTCCCCGAATGCGCCAAACAACCGCACCAATCCCTCAACCGCCGCATCGTAGTTCAACGGCGTGAAGCGCTTGAAACCCTGCTCCGCCGCCTCTTCCGCCGTCTTGACCTGCGTGGTGATGCCTGTCGGGCACATGCCGGTCTTGCACTGGCGGCACAGCAAACAGCCCAACGCGAGCATAGCGACCGTCCCGAAGCCCACGCGGTTCGCGCCCAAGCACATCAGCTTGACCACGTCATCGGGCGAGCGCACGCCGCCGTCGGCCCACAGCTCGACGCGCTTGCGCATCCCGCTCGCCAGCAGCGCGCGATGCGCCTCCACCACGCCGATGTCCACCGGCAAGCCGACGTGCTGCAAACTGTGCGCCCTCGCTGCACCCGTCCCGCCATCGTAGCCGGTCAGGTTGATGATGTCGGCCCCGGCTTTGGCGATGCCCACAGCGATCACACCGATGCCCGGCACGACCGGCGCTTTGACGGCCACCCGCGCCTTTGGATTGGCGGTCTTGAGTTCCTCAATGAACTGCGCCAGGTCCTCAATCGAGTAAATGTCGTGGTTGTTGGAAGGCGAAATCAGGTCGATGCCCGGCGAGACGTGCCGCGCGCGCGCCACCTGCGCCGAAACCTTGCTGCCCGGCAGGTGCCCGCCCTCACCCGGCTTGGCCCCCTGCCCGATTTTGATTTCCAGCAAATTGCTGGCGTTGAGCATTTCGATATTGACACCGAAGCGCGCCGAAGCGATCTGCTGGCCGCGATTGTGGGGATACTTGCCCATCAAATCGGCAATCTCGCCACCCTCGCCGTTGAGCGCGATGATGTTCAGGCGCTGCGCCGCTTCCGCATACGCGCGGAAGGCCGTCTCGCTCTGTGAACCAAACGACATGCTGGCGATGACGAAGGGTAAGTCGTGTCCTGTAAGACCGGCGTCCACGTCCGGGGGACGGAGTTTGCGCGCCGCATCGGCGACCGGCGCATTGAAACCGACGATGTGGCGCAACGTCACCGGGCGGCGCTTCTCTTCGGCGCGCAGCGCGGCGAACGCCGTGTGAGCGTCGGCGCGGCCTTGCGCCAGATCGCGCAACGCCTTGCCCACCAGCGGGTAGAAGCGTGGAATGGGCGGCAGCGTTGCCTTGTCCGCGTGGAGCGCCTGGCGACGCGCCTCGACGCTTTTGTCGAGATCGGCCCACGTGAGGCCGCGCTCGGCGCTACCGCAGTAGTTAGTCATATCCAACACCTCGACCAGCCCCGTGCTCAGGCCGATGCTGGCGAAGATACGCCCGTAGCCGCGCAATTCGTGAACGCCCATCGTGCTGATGACCTTTTCCAGCCCGGCGTTGAGCGCGTGCAGCGTCTTGTCGAGCCGTTCGGCGCGTGTCGCAGCGTCCTCGACGTCGCCCACTGCCGTCTCCAACAACAGATACGGTGCAGCGGCGTCCGCCCCCAAACCAAGAAGCAAAATCAGGTCGTGCAGGTTGCGCAGCGCAGCGGACCGCACCACAAGACCCACCGCACGGCGGCAGGAATGTTTGTCCGCCGCGCGGGATGCAAGGCGCAGCGCCTTGTCGATTCTGGCGACCGCCAGATGTGGATCAATCCAGCCGCGCCCTTCGATAAAAGCCGGGCCGTCATCCAACGCCAGCAACAGCGCGCCCGCCTGCGCCGCCGCCGTCGCCTCTTCCGCCAAACGCTCAACGGCGGCGTGGACGGATTCGCCCGGTTCGGTCGCCAGCGCCAGCACGCACACCTGCTCCGGCGGGAAAGCTGCCAGCACGTCCTCGAAACGCAGCGTCCCGTGGCGCGCGGCGAGTTGGCAGTACGCGTCATTGGGGAGTAACAGCGTAGCGGCGTGCCCGCCCACCAGCACCGGCGACGCCAGCACGAGGCAGAATGGCGCAGGTGCGTTCTCCGGCGTCAGTGGTGGGCGCGGCCCGATCACAACCTGCGTGGAAAAGTGTTCCTGCTCGCGCTCGCGGTCAATGGCGGGGTTGGTCACGACGGCGACTTTCTCCTTGAAGTAGTCACTGAGGTTGTGCACGTGGTCGCTCAGCGCGGCCAGCGGGCCGTCGTAGCCCAGGGAGGCAATCGGATCCTTGCCCTGTTCGGCCAACGCCTGCGCCCACCCCTGATCGTCGCGGCTCCAGCCGAACGCAGTCAAATACGGCGGCGTCGGTTCGACCAAACCGCGTAGTGGCGACTTCAGTCGCTCCCCGCCCTGCGTGCCCTCCGACCGTACCAGCGCCAATCCCTCAAGCGCGCCAAAACGTTGTCGCGCCAGATCGAGCAGCCGCTGCTGAATAGCCGGGTAATCCAACACCTCCACACCTGCGTTCCGCCGCACCGTCACCGCGATTTTCTCACCCGGCGCGAGCGGCTTGGGGTCGCCGTTGAGCAAGTCCATCGGCACGACGCCTTTCTCCGACGAGAAGAAGCACTCCTTTTCCGTCTCGCCGTACCATAGGGGACGCAAGCCCAGCGCATCCACACTGCCCGCGCACGTGTCGCCGTAACGCGCGACAATCGCCGCCGGTCCCTGGCTGAACGGCCCAAAAGCGCGGCGATAGTACTGGTAGAGGATTTGCAGTTCCGCGGGCAAATGCGCGACTTCGGTGAGAATCGGCGGGAAGATGAGTTCGAGGGCTTCGACCAGCGTGAAGCCATACTGGTGGATGAAGGTTTCGAGCAGCCGGTTGACGTCCTGCGAGTCGCTGCCGCCGTCCACCAACTGCGTCCCCAACATCTCAGCCTGTTCGCGCAGACGGGTGATCGTGTTGATTTCACCGTTGTGGCCGAGCAAGGTGAAGGGCTGTACGCGCTCGAAGATCGTGGTGGTATTGGTGGAATAGCGCGCGTGCCCGATCGTAATTGCTGAGGTGTAGTCGCGGCTGCGCAGTTCGGGGTAGTAGTGATAGAGTGTCTCGACGGAGCCACGCACTTTGTAGACGACGCTGTGGCTGGAAAGCGACGCGATGTGAATCGGCGTCTGCGCTTCAATCGCCAACTCAAGCATGAACAGACGACTCTCCACGTCTTCCAGCGGGCAGCGGCTCATCACACCGGCGATCTGCCAAAAGAGCGGCTCCTGCGCCAATGCCAGCCGGCCCAACGCCTGGCGACGCGTCGCGCCGGGACGCTCCAGCAACAAGTCGGCGCCGCTTTCGGCGACGAGTTCCAACGCGCGTGCCTGCCATTGCCGGACGTGGGGGCGCGACCCGTTGGGAATCATCAGATGCCCCACGAAGAAGCGCCGGTCGTCGGACAGCCACACAGGCCGCCCGGCTTCCTCCAACGCGATAGACCACAGGCTACGCGGAATGTCGGTGAGGACGCCGCAGCCGTCCCCCTCGCTTTGCACGTCGCCGGAGCGATGGCCCATCTGGCTCAAGGCTTCGATGGTGCGTTTGAGGTTCCCGTGGGTAGCTTCGCCGCTCGTGCGGATCGAAGCCACGATAGCGCAGGCGTCGTGTTCATCGACATGCCGGCGCCGGTATAAGTCGGTCAGAAATCGCGTTTCCATAGGCTCCCCTCCTGTGGAAATAGTCTGATAGTCGTTAGTCCGATAGTCTGGTCGTCGTTAGTCTGATAGTCGTTTTTCCTTGGTCTGGTTGTCGCGGCGGCATGGCTGGTTGCCGTATAATAACAATTCGCTCCCTAACGATAGGGAGCGGATGTTTTTGGCGACAATTTCTATTGTACCTTGTAATGCGAAGGAGGCAAGAGGCAGGAAGCAAGAATCATGAATCATGAATCATGATTCGTGATTCTTCATTCGTGGCTCTGGGCAAGGTGAAGTAGAAGCAGCTGCCCTCGCCGGGCGCGCTGACGACGCCAACTTCGCCGCCGAGTTTTTCGACGATGCGGCGCACAATGGAGAGTCCCAGGCCGTGGCCCTGCGCGCGCACTTGTTCCAGGCGGGTGAACGGCGCGAAGAGCTTCATTTGCGCCTCTAGCGTGAGACCCAGGCCGTTGTCACGTACCCAGAACACGATTTGGGGTTCTGGATTTTGGATTGTAGATTTTAGATTTTCGATTTCGGATGGCAACATCCCAGGTAAAGATTCTGAATCCACAATCGGCAATCCGAAATCTAAAATCGTATGGCCGAGTTCAACGTGTGGTGGGATGCCCTCTTGGGGACGGCCACCGTACTTGAGCGCGTTGCTGATGTAGTTGGCCCACACTTCTTCCACCCATGGGGCGTGACCGAGTGCGACAGGCCACACGGCAGGATCGGGGAGGCTGACATGCGCTCCGGTCTCCTGGATAACCAACTCGAATCGAGCGTATGCCTCCTGCACGATGTCTCCCATGGCCAGAGGAACAGACTCGACTTCCTCTTTACGCACACTCGCCAACAGCAGCAATTCCTTGATAATGATTTCAAGCTTCTCGCTGGAACGCAGCAGCGTCTTCAACGACAACTGGATTTCGCCATCAGTGAGCGTGTCATACGCCATGCTCAGAAAACGGGCATAGCCGATCACCAGGCCGAGCGGGTTCTTAAGGTCGTGGGCAACGGTGTGCGCAAAGGCGTCCAACTCGGCGTTTTGCGCCGCCAGTTGTTCGGCGTTACGATGCAGAGCCTCTTCAGCTTCTTTGCGCGCGGAGATGTCTTCCTTGATGGCGATGTAATTGGTGATCTGCTCAGCGGCATCCTGCACCGGCGCAATGGTGGCCGATTCCCAATAAAGCGTGCCGTCTTTGCGCTTGTTACGGAACTCACCGCGCCAAATCTGCCCGCTTCTGATCGTGTCCCACAAGACCCGGTAGAAGTTGGCGTCCTGCTCCCCGGAGTACAAACGGCTGTGATTTTGCCCCAACATCTCTCGCGCCGCATAGCCGGTGACTTCCACGAAGCGTGGGTTGACGTATTGAATCAAACCGGCAGCGTCCGTAATCTCGATGATGCTCCCACTTTGCTCAATCGCCAGCGTGAGTTTGCGCAGTTCCAGGTTCTGCGCCTCCAACTGCCCGGCATGAGCCTGCGAAGCCTGGTACAATCGGGCATTCTCGATGGCAATCGCCGCTTGGGCCGCGAATGCCTCAGCCAGGCGCGCATGTTCTTGGGTGTAAAAGCGTGGCTCCTTCTTGTCCAGGGCGAGCATCCCAATCAACCGGTCACCAGCGAACATCGGCGCACCGAGCCAGGAACGGATGCCCGCCTCAGCGTGGGGAGATTGACGAAACCCTTCATACACTACCGGTCCATCATCCACAATAAATGGCGCCCGCGAGCGTATCACTTCAGAGTTAGGGTTGTCCGTTTGCTCGGGATCGAAGGTAACGCCGATAATCTCTTCCCAATTGGTGAATCCGCGCCCACCGACAATCTCCAGCCACGGGCCGCCTTCATCCGGACGCTCGCGTAACAATTGGACGGAGGCCGTATCGTAGGGCACCACTTGCTGCAACTGGGCCAGAATGCGATCCATGACTTCATCGTGATCGAGGGCGCTCGTGAGCGCCAACGCAGCCTCGCGCAACGTTTCCGCTTCTTGCCAGAGCGATTGCGACTCGCGCAACAGCAGGGATTTCGCCACTGCCAGGGAAATTTGTTTCGCTGTCTGTTCCGCACGCGCGATCTCACCTTTCGTGAAGGTATGTGGCGTGTTGTAAGCCACCAGGGCAGCGCCTAATTTGCGCTCACCGGCGATGAGCGGCATCCCAATCATCGAGCATGCGGGATACTGGGCTGCGCTTCGGGGACTCAGATACGGCGTGTTAAAGACATCTTCGGCCACGAGGGTATGGCCGGCGAGCAATACAGATTCAGTCAGCGTTGATTCGTGTGGTTGCGCCGGATCTCTCGCTGTTGGGCGTTCTTTGGGATAAATGTCACGCAAGGGACCGTAAGCAGCCGTCGGTATGACGGACTGGGTAGCTTCATCCCACAGCGTAATGTAACAACCATCGGCATCGAACAACTCGCCTAGCCGGTCGGCCAGGACCTGCAACATAGCGCGCAGATCAGGCGTTCCCAGAGCGATATACGTGACCTCATTCAGCGCTGCCAAAAAGCGTTCGTGATCCTCCAGCGCTCGTACTGTCCGTTCCAACAGTGCCTTGCTCTGCTGCAAGGCTTCCTCGGCCCGTTTGCGCGCGGTGATGCTCCAAATCACGTCAGCCACGTAAGCGACCAACGCCACGTCCTGCTCGTCGTAATCCACCGGTTTATTGCCGACACCGAGCACTGCAACAATACGCCCATCAGCCATGGTGGGAACCACCAGTTCGCGTATAACTGCGGCGTGTCCGGACGGCATCCCCCTGCGATCCGGCAGCGATGCGTAATCATTGTGCATAACAGGCCGCCGCTGGCGAACACAATCAACCCACACCCCGGCCTTATCGATAGCGTAGTGCAGACCTGGGCCTTCCGCTTTGCAGAATTCTTGCAAAGTACGGGTAGACCACGCCTGAAGTGAAAGGGTTTTCTGATCCTCTTCGACGAAGTGATAAAACCCAATCGGGCTGCGGGTCAAGGCGCCGATCTCATCCAGAGCGCGCTGCATCAATTCGGTGAGCGTATGGTTGGCCGCAAATTCGAGCAGCCGCAGACGCACCTGGATAATTTCTTCGGCGCGCTTGCGTTCGGAGATGTCACGCGTGACGCCGTGAACTTCGACATGCCCGGTATGGGGATTGCGCACGAATCTGGCAAAGATCTCCGTCCACACCAGGGTTCCGTCCTTGCAAGGCTGCTGCAACTCTTCGATGAAAGAGCGCGTACGGCCCGTCTCTTCATCGGCAAGAAAGACAGCCAGTTGTTCCGCCAGCAGTTGGTGGATGCGGGGCATGTATTCAGGGGTAACGGAGGCATCCATCGGTGCGGCCATGACCTCCTCGGCGGTATAACCGCGGAGATGCTCCACCGAGGGACTGACGTAAGTGAAACGCAGCGTCTCGGCGTCGAGTGTCCAGATCACGTCACTGATGCTTTCGGTGATGAAACGATAGCGTTCCTCGCTGGCGCGCAGCGCTTCCTCCGCCCGCTTGCGCTCGTCGATGTCTTGGTGCGTCCCGATCATCCGCAAGGGTTCGCCTGTCTCGGTCCATTGAATGACCTTCCCCTGATCGAGAATCCACTTGTACGTGCCGTCTTTGCACAAGAGGCGGTGTTCGTTGCGGTAAACCGGTGTCGCGCCGCGCATATAGGCATCCAAGTCGCGTTGGCAACCCACCGCATCTTCCGGATGAATGCGATTGAGCCATTCGTCCAGCACGTTACTGATCTCGTGTGGCGCATAACCGAGCATCGCCTTCCACTGCGGTGAAAAGTAAACCTGGTTGGTCTGCACGTTCCAATCCCAGACGCCATCGCCAGAGCCTTCCAGGGCAAATTGCCAGCGCGCTTCGCTCTGCCGCAGCGCCGCCTCGGACTGCTTGCGCGCGGTGATATCGCGCACCAAGGTCTGCACAGCCGGCTGACCCTGGTAGTCAATCCGGGCCGTGGTGAGTTCGACATCGATCACGCTGCCATCAAGGCGGAACAATTTCTGCTCCATTGACGGCGACATCTCTCCCGTGGCCAGTGTAGCGGCGATGCGCCGCCTCGCCTGAGGGTGATAATCTGGACGAACAAAGTCGAACACAGACTTACCGAGCAAATCCTCCTCTCCAGTTGCGCCGAGTAGCTTCACCAGCGCCGAATTGACAAACAAAACGATGCCGTCGCGATAAACCACCAGCGCATCAGGCAAAAGCTCGACCAACTGACGATAACGCGCCTCCTCTTCCTGCAACGCTGTTTTTTGAACCTGAACGTCCGTAAACAATCGACGGTTTAGCATTAAAAACAAGCTGAACGTTACAGCAATGAAAAAGAGTTGGTGAACCAAAATCAACAAAGCATCAAACACATCAGTCTCGCGCAGAAAATCATCGCCCGGTGACATTAACACATTCACAACAATACGCACCACGCCGAATACAGTATAAACGGCACTCAACAAGCCGGTCCAGCGTGTCATGACGCGCATCTCAGGTTCCACCCGGCGCAGCAACAGCCAGGCGCACTGGAAACAGATCACAGTCAATGCGACGGAGATATTGATATTGCGCGCGGCGAGATCAGGTTGCGCGTAGGTAAAATAGAGGTGGAAAAACGTAAAAGCCAGCAGCAACACACCATTATGGTACTGGCGACTATGCTGCCCTACAAAGTACTCCAGGCCAATGTAGAGGACAAGCATCCCCCCAACCAACAAAACGTTGCCCACGATAATAGACAGCCAATCCGGCACAATGCCACGCAACGTGAGCAGCGCCATGCCAAGCGTTTGCATCGCGGAATATGCCAGCCAAAACCCCAACCCGGCAAAACGACGGCGGTTTTGCTGCCACAGCAATGCAATCACGCCGGTACATAGGGCATAGCCGAGCGTCTGGGTGATGAGGAGTGTGCGGATGTCAATCACGTTCATCGCCAATTCCCCAGGTGCACTCACAGGAGTTTATCCATCCACAAGAAAAGACGCTCCCGTTACCAGGGACTTCTTCACCAATTCGCTCTCCAATACAATGATAGAAACGATGGCGACCTCTGTCTACTATCTATAGTTTATCCCCTTATGCCTAAACAGGCAAATATCGTCAACGGATCGAACGGATGAAACGGAGCGATAACGGGTTCAACATCAAATGCAATTGGCAGGGATTGCGGTATACTCACAGCATCTGAAACGCGGAGCGCAACGGTGATCGAATACGAGACAGATTTCCCCTCACGGGTGTATGGCATTCAACTCAAGCTGGCGCAGTATCCTATCCTGGCCCGCAAGATTCGGGAACGGATGCGCCAGGAGTTGTTCTCCAGAGGCATCGTCACGCTGGCAGCGTTCGAAGCTGAAGTGCGCGAGAAAGCCATCCTCTCGCAATATCGTGAGGGACTGCAAGACCCGTTCGCCCAGGAGCCTGAGCGCGTGTGGAACGAACGCCGGGTCGTGATACGCGACCAACTCACCGACTTCTACTTCGCCTACAACCTCTCCCCCGACCGTCTCGAAGACATCATCCAATCCGTGCTCGCCAGCCGCGCCGTCCCGCAGGATCACGAACTGGCGCTGACCTTCAACCCGGAGATCGCGTCGTGGGATCTGCTTTTCACCCAGGGTACGGAATACGAGAGCCTCGCGCCCGAAAAGCGCGCCGAAGTGCAACACCACCTCCGCGAAATCATCGTCGTGCTGATCAAGGGGATGCTCAGCGACCAACTGGAATTCGTTGGCGTCGCCAAAGAACTCTTCACCGTCCAGGACCTCATCGAAATCCGGCGGCGCTGCATCGGGCGGGGCAAGATCGGCGGGAAAGCCGCCGGGATGCTCCTGGCGCAGAAAATCCTCCAACGCGCCGCACCCGAAGACGCCATGGACGTCAGCCAATGCGTCACCATCCCCGATTCGTACTTCATCGGCGCGGATGTCTTCTACGATTTCCAACTCATCAACGGCTTCTCACGCTACATGAATCAAAAATACCGCTCGCGCGAGGAAATCGAGGCCGACTATCCCCAAATCCGCCGCGCCTATATGGACGGGCATTTCCCCGGCGAGATCATCTACAGCCTGGGACGCGTCCTGGAGCGCGTCGGCAACGCCCCGCTGATCGTGCGCTCATCGAGCCTGCTGGAAGTCCACTTCGGCGCAGCGCTCGCCGGGAAATACGAAAGCGTCTTCTGTCCCAACCAGGGCACGGCCGAGGAGAATCTTTCCACATTGATCAAGGCCGTGGCACAGGTCTACGCCAGCACCCTCAGCCCCGACGCGCTCCTGTATCGCCAGCGCATGGGGTTGGTGGACTATGACGAACGCATGGCCGTGCTCATCCAGAAAGTCGCGGGCGACCCTTACCGCAATTACTTTTTCCCCGCCGTCGCCGGGGTGGGCTACAGCCGCAATCCCTTCCGCTGGAATCCCAAAATCCGCAAGGAAGAGGGCTTTCTGCGCCTGGTGAGCGGCTTTGGCACGCGCGCCGTGGAGCGCGTGGCGAACGACTACCCGCGCATCGTCGCCCTGAGCCACCCGCAACTGCGGCCCTACGTGGGTGCGCGGGAGACGCGCAAATACTCGCAGCACTTCATCGACGTGGTGGATGTGGAGGCCAACGCGCGTGTCACCCTGCCGGTGCGCGACGTCCTCAGCGACGACTACCCCGCGCTGCGCTACCTGGCCTCGCTCGACAAGGGCGACTACCTCTCGCCCATCATCTCCCGGCTGGATGCCGATGACACGCGCGCCCTCATCCTTACCTTCGAGCAATTGACCAAAGACCGCAACTTCGTCACGCTGATGCGCACGATCCTCAAGAAACTGGAACGCGCCCTGGAATGGCCCGTGGATATCGAGTTCACTGTGGATATCTGCCCCAAGTACCCGCACGCGGATTATACCGTCCACCTGCTCCAGTGCCGCCCGCTGGTCAGCCAGAAGCAAGTGAAGAGCGTCGAAATCCCCGACTCGATCCCTGAGGCGGATGTGATCCTGCGCGCGACCAAGCTCGTGCCGAACGGTGTCGTCACCAACATCCGCTACGTCATCTACGTGGACCCTGTCCTCTACAACCAGGCGCCCAACTACGAAACCAAATTCGACATCGCCCGTGTGATCGGACGGCTCAACAAGCGGCTGGAAAACGAATCGTTCATTCTCATTGGGCCGGGGCGCTGGGGCAGCTCCGACGTCGATCTGGGTGTCAAAGTCACCTATGCCGACATCTTCAACACCAAAGTACTCGTGGAAGTGCCGCTCTACCGCGAGGGGAGCACGGCGGAGCCTTCGTATGGTACGCACTTCTTCCAGGATTTGATCGAAACCGGCATCTTTCCCTTGCCCATCGCGCCAGGGCATGGCGCTATGCTCAACACCGCTTTCCTGACCAACACCCCCAACGCACTCCCCCTCTTGCTGCCCGACGACACCGCCTACGCCCCGTACATCCACGTTACCGACGTCCCCACCGTGGCCAAAGGCCGCTTCCTCGACATCGTGATGAACGAGGAGCAAGAAAAGGCCATCGGCTATCTCAAAGCGCTATAACCCGCGTCAGCAACCGGCGAATAGTACTAAAGTACTATATCTATTTTGGCATATTTAATATATAATAATATTGTAAATATAAATTAATCCCGTCGAGTATCCAGCGTATGCCAAAAGAATGAGTATCAGGAGAGCAATATGTACAATGATTACGCAGCCCTGAAGATGCACAAGGTTCGTGAGCGTGAGTTACTGCAAGAAGCCCGTGAATATCGCCTGGCAAAACTGGCTCGCGGACCACAGCAGACACTGGCCGAGCGTTTACGCGCGGTATTGTCGTCCATCAATACGAAGCTTTATCTGAGTCCGGCAAACAAGGGCTTAGATTGCGTTCTTCTTCCATCTGCGTGCTGAGCGCGTGAAACAGCGCCTCGCATAGGCAATTCCTCCTGTAGCGCCGTGACACCGGGACGTCACGGCGCTTTTTTTTGTCACAAAGTTACCTCATCTGAAGCATCACCTTACCTGCCGGAGCGCCAGCGCCACCGCCACCGCCCAGGGCAACAATTTGAACTCTCCCGCATCCAGCGCGGCCTCGATCTCGGCGCGCGAGAGCAACAAAAACTCTTGCTCCTCCAAATCATCGGCGTCGATCTCTGTCACGCGCCGCGCACCTGTCGCCAGAAAGGGATAAGCGATGCCCGCGCCGCGATTGCCATCGACAGGAAAACGGCCCAGCGCAAGCCACGTTGCGGCTTCGTAGCCGGTCTCTTCGCGTAATTCACGTTTGGCCGCCTCCAGGGGATCCTCGCCGGGTTCCAGATAACCGCCCACCACCGCGAGCGATACCCCATCCACAGAGTACTTCGTTTGCCGGAAGCACAAGAACAACCCCTCCTCCGTCACTGCCGTCACGTTGATGTAGTCCGGTGAGATAACCCAGGGCCAATCGTCGATGATGCGCCCATCGGGCAGCTCGACGGTGTGTTCTTCGACCACGAGAAACTTGCTGTAATTCAAGATCGTGCGCCGCGCCAACGTTTTCCAGGCTTGCATCGTGTAGCTCCAAAGGATGATTTAAACCCTTGCGAAGGTTTAGGCGCAGTTTGCTGCGCACCCTTCGCAAGGGTTACACGCCACTAGACTATACCGCGCCCGTGCGACAAGTCAATGCCCGTTGGCGCGTTGGAACGTTAGCACGCCCCAACGCGCCAACGGGTCTTCTTAAACTCCTCTTAAAGTAACTCATGGCTTCCCTTAAAGATTTCTGCGCGCAAATCGAGTATGCTAAGGATGTAGACTGATCTACAAGCTGAGAGTCAAACATCTGGCGAAGCAAATTCGCCGCGCTCTTCAGGATGTTCGGTTCTTAGCCCGGATCAGTGGGATGCCAGCGTCGGGCTTCAGCGTTTGTACTTATCCAGATAGGGTAAGGCGCTGTTGCCCGCTCGCTGGCACTGATGCTAACGACGTTCAAACGTGAATACGTTGGAACGTTTTTTTATAGGTTGCGTTGAGGAGATGAATATGAGAACAAAAAAGTCATTCTATACAATTGGAGCTTTGGTCATACTATCGGCTCTGGTGTTGGCCGGGTGTGGACCAATAGGACAATACCTTGTGGAAAGCGTACCATCCATAACCAGCGCCGCGGCAGCCCAGGAAAGCACAAACACCGACACGCCGGCGCTTATCACGGAGACAGAGAACAACCCTGTGACCACCTTCACCCAGGGGACCGTCTTGGACGAGCTGCAATCCACCTTGAACGGCATTTACGAAACCGTCAACCCATCGGTCGTCAGCATCCAGGTTACGCAGAAAGTTTCCGCGATGATGCAGCAGATGCCATTCTATGGCATAACGCCACAGGCCCCGGAAGATCAGTATCAGCAAGGTGCGGGATCGGGTTTCGTGTGGGACGCACAAGGTCACATCGTCACCAACTACCATGTGATCGAGAACGCGGATAAGGTGCGCGTGGTGTTTGCCGACGGGACTAACGTGCTTGCGGAAATCGTCGGTACAGATCCCGATAGCGATCTGGCCGTCCTAAAAGTCGATGTCCCTGCCGCGCAACTCCGTCCTGTGGCCATTGCCGATTCGCAGCAGGTGCACGTCGGGCAACTCGCTGTCGCCATTGGAAACCCGTTCGGTCTGGGGAATACAATGACGGTGGGCTTCGTCAGCGCGGTGGGACGCTCGCTTCCGGCGCAAGCCACGAGCACGAGCAGCGCGCGCTATACCATCCCCGACGTCATCCAGACCGACGCGCCCATCAACCCCGGCAACTCCGGCGGCGTGCTGGTCAATGAGAAGGGCGAAGTCGTCGGTGTGCCTTCGGCCATCATCTCGCCCGTGCGAGCTTCGGTGGGCATCGGCTTTGCGATCCCGTCGGCCATCGTTCAGAGAGTCGTGCCGGCGCTCATCGCCGAAGGTAATTACACGCACGCCTGGCTAGGCATCAGCGGGGCAACGCTCATACCCGAAGTGGCGGAAGCAATGGATTTGGACGAGAACCAACGCGGCGCACTCGTCATCACGGTGCAGGAGAATGGCCCAGCCGGCAGAGCCGGGCTGCGCGGCACCGACGGTGAAATCACTGTGGATGGACAAACTCTGCCCACGGGCGGCGACATCATCATCGCCCTCGCCGGTAACACCGTCAACACCTTCGAAGACCTGGTGGCCAACCTGGCGCGCTTCTCGGCCGGTGAAACCGTAACGCTCACCGTGATCCGCAACGGCGCTGCGCGCGAGTTGGAGGTCACGCTCGGCGAACGTCCTGAGAGCACGGCGATTGTGCCTGTCACCCCTGAGCAGCGAGATGAGCCGCGCACGTCGCAGGGAACCGCCTGGTTGGGCATCATGGCGATGTCGATGAACTCGCAGCTTGCCGAAGCGATGGATTTGCCCGCCGATCAACAAGGTGTGTTGGTAGGTCAAGTACAGGCCGATAGCCCGGCAGATAAGGCCGGTCTGCGCGGCAGCGATAAGGCGGTCACGTTGAACGGACAGGAATTCGCCATCGGCGGCGATGTCATCACCGCCTGGAACGGAGAAGCCGTAGCCAGTATGCCGGAACTGCAAGCACGCGTGCGCCGCTCGCAGCCCGGCGACGAAGTCACACTCACCATCCTCCGCAACGGGAGACAACAGCAGCTCACTGTCACGCTCGAAGCCAGACCGTAGAAGCCATTCTGACGCTGTGACAGCGTCGGTGTAAAAACGAGGGGGCCTTTCGACCCCCTCGTTTTGGTGATACTTTTTGACGGAAGCATTAAAACCACGTATAATGAATGAAAGTTGAACTAACGAAAGAGGTATCGCTATGGCTACGCTCACTGAACTAGTCCGTAATATGAGTCGATTGGAAGAAAAACTGGGTGAATTCGAGTCGCGTTTTGGCATCAAATCCCCAGAATTCTACACTGCCATGATGGAGGGAGAATTAGAGGACTATGACGCGCTGGATGAATACAGGATGGACTTCATAAAGTGGCTAGCTTTGTACAAAACCTGGTTAAGTCTGGATGAAAAATACCAGCAACTCATCACACGTCAGCCGGTTGCTTTGCATCTGAAAACCAATCTGGCGCTTACTTATGCCTGACATCCTTGCATCTCCTAAAACTTACCAAAAGTTCATCTATAGCCTGCAATCGCACTATCCGTGTATCCGCCAAGCCACTTTGGTTTACATTCCATCAGACACATTGTTTGGCGATCTCAAAGGCTGGCTTCAATTCGACCACAATATCGTGCTTTGTGTTGAAGAAAGCCTCAACTTTGAACTGGGCGTTATTGAAGGTTATGGTTACGAAGTTTCCCAGGCGCAACTCCCCCCGGACTTTGTTGGATTACCAGATGCCGCTGAGTATTGTCGCGTGCATTACCCTCATAAAACAAAACTCTACTGGTATGATTCATATCCTCATCCAAAAGATCGGAGCCTGGCGCGCACGCATCCACACCACAAACACATCCACCCCGACATCAAACACCATCGCGTCCCCGCGCCTGGCCTTTCTTTCACCGAACCCAACCTGCCGTTTTTGATCCGCGAAGTGGAACAGATGTTGGAGAACCAATAAACACCTTGCTCTCCTGGCCCTTTCGTGTATCATGGGCCGCAACAGATCAAAACGTATCTGATACAATTTACGCACAAAAGTTGAGGAGGTTTACTATGTCAGTGATTGAAGGGATTATTGCGCGCGAGATTCTGGATTCGCGGGGCAATCCGACCATCGAGGTCGATGTTTACGTTGAAGATGGCGGCTTTGGGCGCGCCGCCGTGCCCTCCGGGGCATCTACGGGCGTTCACGAAGCCCTGGAACTGCGCGACGACGACAAGGAGCGCTATCTCGGCAAGGGCGTGCTGAACGCCGTCGAGAATGTCAATGAAGAGATCGCCGATGAACTGCTCGGTTGGGATGTCACCGACCAGAAGGGCATCGATGAGATGATGATCGAATTGGACGGCACGCCGAACAAGTCCAAGCTGGGCGCGAACGCCATCCTGGGCGTCTCACTGGCCGTGGCGAAAGCCGCCGCCGACTACCTCTCTATGCCGCTCTTCCGCTACATCGGCGGGACTTACGCGCACGTGCTGCCCGTGCCGATGATGAACATCCTCAACGGTGGCAAGCACGCCGTTGATGGCCCCGATCTACAGGAATTCATGGCCATGCCCGTGGGCGCGCCCTCCTTCAGCGAGGCGCTGCGATGGGGTGCGGAGACCTACCACGCGCTCAAGTCCGTGCTTAAGAAGAAAGGCTACGGCGTGGGCATCGGCGACGAGGGCGGCTTCGCGCCGAGCCTCAAGACCAACGAAGAAGCCATCGAACTCATTCTCGAGGCCATTCAAAAGGCCGGCTACGAGCCTGGTCAGGACATCTGGATCGCCATGGACCCCGCCGCGTCCGAAATCTACGAAGATGGCAAATACAACCTCAAGAAGGAAGGCCGCATCCTCAGCAGCGAGGAGATGGTGGACTTCTACGCCAAGTGGGTGGCAAAATACCCCATCATCAGCATCGAGGACGGTCTGGCAGAGGATGACTGGGACGGCTTTAAGTTGATGACCGCGCGCCTGGGGCACAAGATTCAGATCGTCGGCGATGACCTGCTCGTGACCAACACCGAGCGCATCGCCCGCGCCATCAAGGAAAAGGCCGCCAACTCCGTGCTGATCAAGCTCAACCAGATCGGCTCGCTCACCGAGACCGTCGCCGCCATCGAAATGGCGCACAAGCACGGCTGGACCGCCGTCACCTCCCACCGCTCCGGCGAAACCGAGGATTCGACCATCGCCGACCTGGCCGTGGCGCTCAATACCGGGCAGATCAAGACCGGCGCACCCTGCCGCTCCGACCGCGTCGCCAAGTACAACCAGCTTGTTCGAATCGAGGAGATGTTGGGCGAGCAGGCGGCCTATGCTGGCATGGACGCTTTCACGAATTTGTAAAGCGCAACCACAAGGATACTCCCAAGTCCCAAGCCGCAATGCTTGGGACTTTTTTTATTCTCTATACAAGCGCTTGCCTGTTCGTGTAGACACGGTATAGTTGAAATCGAGGTGTGTGATGAGAACTCTAGCAAGCAAGTACCGTGTGATCTGTAGATGCAGTGCTTTGTGGCTCTTGCTGCTGGCATTAGGCGCCTGCGCTCGCTCCACAACGGACATAGAAGGCACACTCACTCCCACATCATCGCCACCCGGAACGCCGGCGCTCGTCGTCGAATACATGACGCCTGTGACTCCTGCCGAGGCAGCCACCACAAACACGGATAGCGCCAGGCCCGCAGACGCGCCTCCTGCCGCCACCGCACTGCCTGTGGAACCGCCGGTGTTCATCAGACACCCCGTCGAGCCGGGGGATACGCTGTGGGGATTGGCGGTGCAGTACGGCGTGCCAATGGCGGCCATCCAGTTGCAGAACAAGCTCGGCGCGTCCACAATCGTCAAAGCCGGACAAGTCCTCGAAATCCCACCGCCCGATCCCTGGAAAGCGGCCTCGACGTACTGGGTGGTCTACGAAGTCGCCGGCGGCGATACGTTGAGCGGCATCGCGGCGCGCTACGGGCTGACGACGGCGGGCCTCGTCCAGGCGAACGATCTGGCCTCGGCGGACTCTCTCTCGATTGGGCAATCACTCATCCTGCCGCTGCGTGCGCCCGCCCAGGTGCTCGTGGAAGCGCCCGCGCCAACGGATACGCCTATCGTCCTGCACCTGCCCACGCCGACGCCGGCCACGGCTTCCCCCGATTCCACCGTTGCACCGACCGTTGTGGTCGTGGCAACTGTCGCACCACTGCCCGGCGACATCGCCGCATGGCCGGGTGAGGTGTGGCGCATTATGAACGAGACGCGCGCCGCACACGGCCTGCCGCCCTACAGTTACAACGACACGCTGGCCCGGGCCGCGCAATTGCACGCGGAGGATTGCTCGCAGCGCGGCTCGTGCAGTCACACCGGCTCGGATGGGTCGGACATCAAAACGCGCGTCCAACGAGTAGGTTATACCGGCAGTTACGCCGAATGTTGGGCCGTGCGCCCCACCCCCCAAGGCGTCATCGACATCTGGATGGACGAAGTTCCGCCGAACGACCCGCACCGCCGCACCGTGCTGCACACGTGGTTCACCGAAGTCGGCATCGGCGTTGCGCCGAGTCCGTGGAAGGGCTACTACTACGTGATCGCAGATTTCGGCAGACCGAGATAACTACTTCTCCGTTTACTTCACCACTGCTTCAATGAAGTGTCGTGTCAAACCACTCAAATAGCATCGACGTCAAATCATCGTGTGCCTGGAGCATGGCGGTACCGTGTGCTGCACCAGTGTAGACGTGCAAGCGATGTTCACCCTGCGCCATAGCGTCAAGTTGCTGGCACGAACCGGCGGGATAAGCATCTTCTTCGGCAACAACGATAAGTACAGGCCGTTGCCCATAGTCGACAATGGCTTCCTGGATGCCGATATCCCACAGTTGCATCCCAGGTGAAAGCAACACCACGGATTTGATCTCTGGGTATCTTACCCCGGCGCGCAGAGCCAAGTTGGCACCAACACTGGCCCCAGCAATCCCCACACGCTCCGGATCCACATCCGAACGCGCGGTCAGCCATGTTAGTGCCACGTCTACGTCCATATCCATAGCAGGGTCAAACACCTTTTCACCCGCGCTCTCGCCGTGTCCCCGCGAGTCAAGCGCTAGAACCGCATAACCTGCATCCTGGGCTGCTTGCGCGAAACTATGCCAGGCGCGCCGGTCACCGTAGGCCTCGTGTAGCAATAACAACGCGGGGGCAGCTGGCGCAGCGCCTTTGGCTGGATAAAAGGTGGCTTTGAGACTGAGTCCATCCTGCGCGGTAAGATCGATAGTCTTGGGCATCCGCAGACCAAATATCGCAATATTGTTCTGGTCAAAGTACACACCAACAAGGACGAGCAACACGAGCAACACTCCACCACCTAACACATAGACGCGTCTTTTCATCGGTGACTCCTTCTTTCCAATTGCCTTATGAAAAACTCCGAAGCTATAGACTCCGGAGTTTTCGAAGGCTCAATACAGTTTAGCCGATGTGCGTTTCGATCTTGAACTTCGGTGGGTTTTCGAGGTGACGCTTGACCGCGCACAATTGCGCGGATTTGATCAGCGCCGCCTTGTACTTCTCCGGGAAGCCGGCCGGCAAGTCGATGTCGAGGTTGACCTGCGAGACCATGTGCGTCAGCGGGTCCATCTCCATGCTCTGGCGGATGCGCAGGTCGTCGGTGGGCAGGCCGCGCTGCTGGCAGAAGCTCAGTACGTAAATCCCGGCGCACGTCCCAAGCGAGGCGAGGAACAGAGAGAATGGAGTGGGCGCCGAACCATCGCCTCCGCCCGAAGGCGGTTGGTCCGTCTTGATGACAAAGCCGCCATAGTCCGCATCCACGCGCGCGCCGCCCGGGAACGAAATCACCATCTCTATTGCCATAATAAACTCCTCCTCTTTACAATCCTACATTAAGATGTTGAGGAGTTTACCCGAATTCGTCGTTTCTGCAAATCGGGGATTACCCCGTCCAGAACGCAAGCTGGCGCGGGGACTGCCGCCCATTCAGCAAGATGTACGGCGCGGCACGCTTTGTAGAAATGCCGAGTTTGCTCAGGTCGCTGAGGAAGCGCAATGTGCCCTGGCGACGCGCATGCAGAATCCGGTCGGCGGTTTTCAAACCGATGCCGGGAATGCGCAGCAGCATCTCACGGGCGGCGGTGTTCAGCTCGATAGGGGCCTGGCTCAAGTGCAAGTTCGCCCAAGCCATCTTGGGGTCTTCGTACAGTGGCAGGTTGCCGTCTTGCTGGAAAGGCAGCTCTTCCACGTCGAAACCATAATCGCGCAGGAGGAATGACGCCTGGTACAATCGGTGCTCGCGGTGCAACTGGATGGGTGGATTGTGCTCCAACGGCGTGTCCGAAACGGGTTCAAAGCCGCTGAAGTATGCCCGCGCCAGACCCAAGTCCCGGTAGAGGTAGGCCGACGTCATCAAAATCTCCACGTCCGATTCCCCCACCGCGCCGACGACGAACTGCGTGGTAATACTCGGCTTGCGCGTTGGCAGGTTTTGGCGCAGCTCGTAAATCCAACGCAGCCGTTGAAGCAACTCGTCCGAGAACTGCTTGTGCGGCGCGAGGTCGGCCAAACGACGGGCATTCGGCGCTTCGAGGTTCACCGAGACGCGGTCCGCGTATCGCATCGTCGCGCTGATCTGGTCGCGCTCGGCGCCCGGCATGACCTTGATGTGGAGATAACCCGGAAAGCGGTACTTGCGGCGCAAAATCTCCGCCGTGGCGATGATGCGATCCTGCGTGCGCGGGCCGCCGCCCAAAATCGCCGAACTGAGAAAGACGCCATTGACGAGACCCTGCCGGTAGATCTGCGCGGTGAAATCCGCCAGTTCATCGGGGGTAAAGGTGGCGCGGCGGAAGTCCCGCCCGGCGCGGAAGGGGCAGTAATGACAATCGCGCTCGCAGGCGGAGGAGACGAGCGTCTTGAGCATCGGTACGCGCTTGCCACCCGGCAGCGTCGCGTGCGAGATGCAGCCGGCCAGTTCGCTCGGTGTGTTGGGCATGGGTGCGCGCTCGCCAAGCGAACTGACTTCTTCCGCCGGTTCGAAGGCCGCCGCCGGTCCCAAAAGTTGCAATTTTTGCAGAGCGTCCATCATCGACTCCTACTTCTTATTATACGAACAAATGTTCTATAGTCAAGCCCATTTATCATCTTTCGCTCATTGCCCCCGTCCCGGGGGCAGGTGAGGCAGAGAGTGCCAGTCAACCCTATGTTGCCAAATTTCCAGAGTTGGGTATGCTATATCTAGCTCTCAAACACAATTTTTATTACAGAAGGAAAGGAGAACGCTATGACCGTCAAGATTATCGGCGACCCTCTACCAAACATTCCCTGGGAAGACAAACCGGTGGGCGCTCGCGGTGTGGTATGGCGCTCGGCGCGCAACCCCATCATCCCCCGCGACCTGCTGCCCACCTCGAACAGCATCTTCAACAGCGCCGTGGTGCCGTACAAGGGCGCATTTGCGGGCGTCTTCCGCTGCGACGATACCGCGCGGAACATGCAACTGCACGTCGGGCACAGCCAGGATGGTGTGATGTGGAAACTGAACCCCGAGCGCATCCATTTCGCCTGCAATGACGCCGACTGCGACTGCGCCGAAGTCAACCGCTGGGTCTACGGCTACGATCCGCGCGTGGTGTGGATCGAGGATCGCTACTACGTCTCGTGGTGCAACTGGTTCCACGGGCCGACTATCGGCATGGCGTACACCCACGATTTCGAGACGTTCTACCAGTTGGAGAACGCCTATCTGCCCTTCAACCGCAACGGTGTGCTCTTCCCCCGCAAGATCAACGGCAAATACGCCATGGTAAGCCGTCCCAGCGACAACGGGCACACGCCCTTCGGCGACATCTTCTACAGCGAAAGCCCCGACATGCGCTACTGGGGCAATCACCGCTACGTCTTCGGGACGTCCGGCGGCTGGCAGAGCACCAAGGTAGGCGCGGGGCCGATTCCCATCGAAACCTCGGAGGGGTGGCTGATGATCTACCACGGCGTGCTGACTTCGTGCAACGGTTTCGTCTACAGCGCGGGGGTGGCGTTGTTGGACCTCGACCAGCCGTGGAAAGTGATCGCGCGCAGCCGCCACTTCATCATCTCCCCGCAGACGCTTTACGAGTGCGTGGGTGACGTGCCCAACGTCGTCTTCCCCTGCGCGGCGCTGTGCGATGCGGACACGGGACGGCTGGCCATCTACTACGGCGGCGCGGATACCGTCGTCGCGCTGGCGTTCGGCTACGTCGAGGAGTTGATCGACTTCGCCAAAGGCGATTCGCTTGTATAACGAAGCCGTCATTTTTGGTAGAATTGCACACGGATTTCACGGACTCAACGGATTATTCAACGAGATAAATCCGTGGAATCCGTGTCAATCCGCGTACTGAATACAGATTTTAGAAAGTCAGGATAGAACGGGTTTTTATGCTCTGTAGATTAACTGGTTTTTGGCGCGTATTGTCGGCTCTCAGTTTAGTTTTGCTTGGGGGAATGCTCTTTTCCACCAACGTCGAGGCGCAAGCGGGAGGTACGAATCTCCTGGTCAACGGCGATTTTGAATGGGGAAGTGCGAGCAACCGCGGATGGCCGTTTCAGGACAACATCCCGGAAGTACAAGTCTGTCCCGGTTGGCGCGCGTTCTACGTGGACAAAGCGCCCGCGTACGCCAACACCCCCACGTACTGGCGGCGGCCTGAGTTCCGTGACGTAAAAGCTATCGAATATGCCTATCGCGTTCGCAGCGGGCAACGGGCAGCCAAATATTTCACCTTCGGCGGCCAACATGAGGCGGGGTTCTATCAACAAGTCGGCGGCATCGAACCGGGGACGGCTTTGCGTTTCTCCGCCTTCATGCAAACGTGGAGCTGCGTACCGGGGGAACAGTGGAATGTCTGTCCAACGGGAGCCAAATCGAACAATCCATCCAAAATGCACACCAAGATCGGCATCGATCCCACCGGCGGGGCCGATCCCTGGTCGGCGAATGTGGTGTGGTCGCCGGAAATCGACGCTTACGATGCCTGGACATATTTCCAGGTAGAAGCGGTCGCGCAGCATATCACAGTCACGGTCTTCACGTACTCCTGGGCGAACTGGACGGATGAACGTTTCCGCATCCACAATGACGTCTACGTTGATGACGCCAGTCTCATCGTGTTGGAAGAAGCACCAGCGACAGCCATCCCGGAGGACGTGGAGAATCCCGAAGCCGAACCAGCCGCAATGGCGGCTCCCATTCAAGCGCCGGTCGCAACCTCAACCCCGCACCCGGACGGCACGATCATTCACGTGGTGCAACAAGACGACACTTTCTACGCCATCGCGCTCCTGTACGACGTCTCTCCGGAGCGATTAGTGCAATTGAATAGCTTGACCGACATCAACATGCTGTCGATTGGGCAGGAATTGCTCATCTTCGCGCCCGAATCCCCGGCCGGCCCGGAGACGGCATCGACCCCACTTCCACCGGCAACAGTAGCGCCGACGGCAACATGGGCGGAACCGGTGATGGCCACGCCGGCGCCGGCTTCAATTCCATCCGGCGCGATGGCAGACTCAGCGGCAACGGTAGCAACGACGGCAGGCACAGCCATCGTCCCAACCCCGGTTCCAACGTCAGAAACCGCGAAGACCTCACCACCCTGGGGACTCGTAGGCGGCATCGGCCTGCTCCTGGGCTTCGGACTGGGCTTCCTATTCGGGAAGACGCGGCGCTTATAACGCCCCATCGCCAACACGCCACTCTTCGCCAACGGCGCAAAATTCATACCATCGTTTACGAGGAATGTATGGCAACGAGTTATGAGATCCCTGCACGTCCGCTGAAGGCTGTCATTCTGGCCGCAGGACAGCAATCCATCACCGACGATGGCGTGCCAATCCATAGCGCGCCATGGGATGGCGTCCCCATCGTCCTGCAAACGCTGGGCGACCGTAAAATCGCCGATTACGTCATCCACAACGCCCTGCGGCTGGTCGCACCGCAGGATCTCTACATCATCGTCAGCCAGCCCCAGGACGAGGCGCAGATGTGCTTGTGGGGCGTGGATGCGTCGTGCCCGTACCACTATGTCGTGCAGGAAGCACAACGCGGCACGGGTCACGCCGTCTTGCAACTGGCCCCGCTCTTAACGGATTTTAAAGGCGATCTCCTCATCCTCTATGCCGACACACCGCTCTTCCGCCTGAACTCGATCCGCGGGCTACTCAACCGGCATCGCCTCAAGCAGGCCCACTTGACGCTGCTCTCCGCTGTAGTGGATCGCCCCCTACCCTATGGCCGAATCATCCGCGACGCCGCCGGACGCATCATGGACATCATCGAAGAGACCGACGCTTCACCCGAAGTGCGCGAGATCCGCGAGTTGAACGTAGGCGCTTACGTCGCGCAGGCGCGGGCGCTCTTCCCCGCACTGCAAACGCTGCCGCCTTCGTTGTTGGATGGCGAATATCGCCTGACCGACTGCGCGCATCGCCTGATTCACGCCGGGATGCGCGTGGAGAGCTACCAAATTTACGACCAGGACGAAGTGCAGGGCATCAACAACCGCGCCGACCTCGACCAGGCCACCTTCATCCTGCAAAAGCGCCTCTACCGCCCGCGCCGCACCGAAGAGCAAAACCTCATCGCGTTCGGCACCGGCGGCTGGCGGGCCGTCATCGGCGAAGGCTTCACGCTGCACAACGTTCGCCGTCTTTCTCAGGCGCTGGCGAATGAGATCACCCGCCGGGGCGAGGAAAAGGCCGGTGCGCCGCATCCGGGCGGCGTCCTCATCGGCTACGACCGGCGCTTCCTCTCCGACCGCGCCGCCGAGGCTGCCGCGGAAGTCTTCGCCGGGAACAATATCACGGTCACTTTGTTGAGCGAGGCCGCACCGACGCCGCTCATCACCTACGCCACGACGCTGGACAACGCCGCTTATGGCCTGGGCTTTACCGCCAGCCACAATCCGCCGGAGTGGAACGGCCTCAAGGTCTTCCGCGGCGACGGCTCGCTGCTGCTGGACAACGAGACGCGCCAAATCGAGGCTGAAGCCAACGCCCTGCGTCTGGAAGACGTGGTGAAAATCGACCTCGACCTGGCGCTGGAAGCGGGGATCGTCAAACGGCGCGATTTCACCAACGCGTACGTAGACGCCGTCGAGGCGCTCATCGACCTGGACAGGATCCGCGAAGCCGGGCTGAAAGTCATCGTCGATCCGATGTACGGCGTAGGGCAGTTGACGATGGGCATCATCCTCACCGAAGCGCGCTGCCGTGTGACCTTCATCAACGAACGGCACGACCCGCTCTTCGGCGGGCGCTCGCCAGCGCCGAACCTCGACGCGCTGCGGATGCTCGTCACGCACGTCCGCAACGAAGGGTACGACCTGGGCCTGGCGACCGACGGCGACGCCGACCGCATCGCCATTGTGGACGAGCAGGGCGAATACGTCACCGTCAACGACATCCTGTTGCTGCTCTACTGGTACCTGCGCGCGGTGCGCGGCGAACGCGGCGGCGTGGTGCGCAACCTGGCGACGACGCACCTGCTCGACCGGCTGGCGGCACACTTCGGCGAACCGTGCTACGAGACGCCGGTGGGCTTCAAGCACATCACCGCGTCGATGGTGGAACACAACGCGCTCCTCGGTGGCGAATCCAGCGGCGGCCTGACCATTCGCGGGCACATCCTGGGGAAGGACGGCATCTTCGCGGCAGCGCTCATCGTGGAGATGCTGGCGCGCACCGGGAAGAAGATTTCGCAACTGTTGCAGCAGGTCTACGCGATCACGGGGCGGCTCTACGCGGAGGAAGACGGCATCCAGGCGACGCCGGAAATGCGCATCGTCATCCCCCGGCGGATCAAGGCGCTGGCGCAGGAGCACGCCGTTAAGCCGGTGCACCTCGGCCCATATCCCGTGGTGAGCATTTCGGAGCTGGACGGCACGAAATTCCTGCTGGAAAACGACAACTGGGCGCTGTTGCGTTTCTCCGGCACCGAACCGCTGCTACGGTTGTTCGCCGAGGCGGATTCGGCGGAGAAGGCGAAGGAACTCATCGAGAGTTTGAAGGCGCTGGTTTCGTTATGATATCCATTGGAGCGCTCAAGAAATGCCCATACTACGCCTGACAACCAGAAAACAGCGATGAAAGCACTGTTGATTGCCACAACCAATCCGGGTAAATTTAGCCAATTGAGCGATGCATTGAAACCGCTCGATTTGGCGCTCAGAAGTCTGGCCGATATGCAAGAGGCAGATGCAACTGAGGTCGAAGAAAATGGTAAAACGGCTCAAGACAATGCCCAAATCAAAGCTACGGCATACGCACAACAACTTAACATCATCACCCTGGCAATGGATAACGGATTATACCTGAAAGGATTGGACGACGCGCTTCAACCAGGGATTTACGTCCGCCGGATCTACGGTGAAGGAAATTACCCGCGCCCCTCTGATATAGAGCTGTTAGCCTATTACTCTGGTTTGATAGCCGGTCTCGGCGGTAAAGCGAACGGTCATTGGGAATTTGCAGTATGCATAGCCACACCAACCGGACAGATTTTCGAAACCACCCTGATACAACCGCGAGGTTTTGTCAGCAAGCCGAGTCTCAAAATTGTTTCTGGCTATCCGATCGAATCTTTACAGATCGATCCCAAGACAGGGAAGTACATTGCCGAGATGACGAACGATGAGAAAAGTCTATTCTGGCAAGCGTTGATCGGTGAACAACTCTGTACCTTTGTTCAGGAAACATTGGAACGGATATCCGACGGGTAACTAAACCTGACAGATATCAGAAGACCTGTCAGGTTTGGCGCGACAGTAACGCTTTTCCCAGCCGAATCGCCCCTTGCGCCGGTTCATGGACAGGTGTCAAGGGCGACAACGTCAATCCCCGTTCGACGGTCGCGGCCACAAACGCGGCGCGGACGCTCTGCCCCTTGAGGATGACGCTTCCGGTCAACGCGCAGGGAATCGCGCCCGCCAGCTTCAGGCGGCGCGCGACGGCTTCCACAGAGAGCGCCAGTTCCCGGCCCGCATCCTGCAAAATCGTCTCGGCTACGGCGTCGCCCTGCAAGGCTATCGCCTGTACTAACGCCGCCAGCGAGGCAATGTCAGTACGCTGCGCGGATTTGTAAACGTGACCGATCAAGTCCTGTGGTTGCGCGAGCGACCAGTACTCGAGGATAGTCTCTGTGAGCGCGGTCTGCGGCCCGCGCCCGTCGGCGGCGCGGGCCACGGCGCGCAACGCCGCCCGCCCGATGGCGTAACCGCTGCCGTCGTCGCCAAGGAGATAGCCCCAGCCGTCCGCACGCGCGACCTGCCCGTGTGGATTCTCGCCGTAGACCATCGAACCGGTGCCGCAGAGGACGGCGATGCCCCACCCTTCCGGCGTCCCCGCCGCCAATGCCAGGCGCGCATCGTGGGTAATGACGGCCGGCACGCCGGGATAGCGCGCGTCGGCCCACGCGCGGATCACGGCTTGATCGGCGGGGCGCGCCGCACCGGCCATTCCAAGACAGAGCGCCGCAGGCTGCACCGGTTGCCCGCCCGCCGCAGCTTCCACCGCCGCATCGAGCGCCGCATAAGCCGCCTCCGCACCGATGACGAGGTAGTTCGACGGCCCAGATATCCCGCGTCCCAGAATGTTGCCAGCAAGATCGGCGATCAACGCCGTCGTCTTGCTGCCGCCACCATCTATACCGATGAGAATGTCGTTGTCCAATAGTCGTTAGTCCGGTAGTCAGATAGTCAGAAACTTTCGTGAAAATTTGTGTAGATTCGTGGCTAAATTTTAAGCGCCTGCCGCACAACACCGCCGACAGCATTAAGTTGACGGCGCGCTTCCTCCGGCGTGACGCCGTTGACTAGCACCACGATCGCCGTTTTCACCTCGCCGTTGCAGGTGTTCAAAATGCGCTCAATATCCTCGTCCGTGATTCGAGATTCATGATTCATGATTCGAGATTCGTTCACTGCCTGCATCACAATTCGCCGGGCGCGCGCGCGAAGTTTCGTGTTGGTGGCCTGCACATCCACCATCAGGTTGCCGTAGGTTTTGCCCAGGCGGATCATCACGCCGGTGGAGAGCATGTTGAGCACCATCTTTTGCGCGGTTCCGGCTTTGAGCCGCGTGGAACCGGTGATGACTTCCGGACCGACGACCGGCGCGATGGCGACATCCGCCAACTCGTGGACCGGCGCGGGACGGTTGCACGCCAGGCTGACGGTGAGCGCGCCGCGTCGCCGGGCTTCCTCCAGCCCGCCTAGCACGTAAGGCGTGCCGCCGCTCGCCGCGATGCCGACCACGCTATCCAGCGCGCCCACGTCGCGCGCTGCGACGTCGCGCGCGCCGGTCTCGCGGTCGTCTTCCGCACCTTCCACCGCCGTCGTCAGTGCCACATTGCCTCCGGCGATCAGCCCGACGACCTGTTCCGGCGCAGCGTTGAACGTCGGCGGGCACTCGGAAGCGTCCAGCACGCCCAGCCGCCCCGACGTCCCCGCGCCGATGTAGATCAGCCGTCCACCGTCGCGCATCCGCGCCGCGATACGGTCGACTGCCTCCGCAATCGCGGGCAGTTCCGCCTCCACCGCTGCCGCCACCTTCGCATCCTCCGCGTTGATCAGGCGCACCATCTCCAACGTAGAAACCCTGTCGATGTTCTGTGTAGCGGGGTTGCGAGACTCGGTTTGATTTTGGATTTTGGATTTTGGATTTTGGAAAAGGATTGATTCGCCGATTCGTCGATTCGCCGATTCTTGCTTCCTGCCTCCTGCATCTTGCCCTGCGGGTGTGATATCGCCGAGGATGACCGCACGGTGCGCGCCGGTCGCGGCAGGGAGGTTGCCGGGCCGACCGTGCCAGGTTTCGTAGGCGAGCACGGCGAAGGCGACGGCTTCTTTGGCTTCCACACCCAGGCCGACGGCGTCCGAAGGGACGACGCGGATGCCAGGAAGGTGATCGCGCAGCATCGCCATCAACGTGGGATTGCGCGCCCCGCCGCCGCTGACAATGACTTCATCGGGCAGCGTAGGCAGGAAATCGCGGTACGCCTGCGCGATAGACGCGGCAGTGAAGGCTGTCAGCGTGGCGACGATGTCTTCAGGCGCTAACCCTTGCGCCAATCCTTGCTCCCACACGCGCGCACCGAATTGCGCGCCGAACAACTCGCGCCCGGTGGTCTTGGGCGGCGGTTGATGCAGGTATGGCTCGCGCAGCAACTCGCGCAGCAGCGCCTCATCCATGCGCCCGCGCGCCGCCAACGCGCCATCTTGGTCGAAGGTGAGCGCGCCGTCCGAGGCGCGGACAGCAGCGTAGTCAATCAGCATATTGCCAGGTCCGGTGTCGAATGCGAATGGGGATTGGGAATCAGTAATTGGTGATTGGGAATTGGCTAAAGGCTGATCGCTGATAGCTGACGGCTGAGGGCTAAGATACGTTACATTGGCGACGCCGCCGATGTTCTGCGCGGCGCGGGTGAGCGTGGAATGTGTGAGCAACAAGGCATCCACGTAAGCGACGAGCGGCGCGCCGTGCCCTCCGGCAGCGATATCGCGGGCGCGGAAGTTGCTCACGACGGGAATGCCCGTCATCTCCGCAATCACTGCCGGTTCCCCCAACTGCAACGTTGCCCCCTCCATAGAATCCGCTGAAGGAGGAATGTGCCACATTGTTTGTCCGTGGCTACCGATGAGATCGATGTCGGATGGCATCAGGCCGGCCTGGGCGATAGCATGCAACGTCGCCGCGCCGAACGCGCGTCCCAGGGCAAAGTTGAGGCGGCACAGGCGATCCACGCTGCCGGTTTCGGGGCGGAAGCAGGCGAAGATCTCGTCACGCAGCGCGGGTGGGTGTGGGACGTGGGTGTGACCGAGTACGTCCCAGATCAATGCAGGGGGCGCGCCTTCGAGACGCACAATGGCAGCATCCGTTCCGTCTGCGGAAGTGCCGGACATCAAGCCGATAACGATCAACTTTCCTCCTGCACGCTGTGTTACTGGGAGCCTCTGATTTCAGCTTCAAGCTGGAGAACGTAAGCCTTCATAAACGCAACCAATGGACGCCCAAGCTGCTTCGCCGTCTCTGTGTGCAAATCTCCATAGAAGCTGATTTGGAAGTTCACCTGGTCGATGATGTGCTCACCGATTCCTTTCCCGGCGGCAAATCGCGCCTCGAATCCCGTCATCGGCATCTCCCAGGTGTCGCCCTTGATATGATCAGGGGCGTATTCCGGCCTGGCATGCTTCGATGTGAACGCCCGCATCAAGCCCACCGCGCCCAATGCGTCCAATTTGTCGGCGTCACGCAGGAGCGCGCCTAACGGACCGCCGCCACGAGGCGAACTGTGATAGTGTATCGCATCGGCGATGATCTGAATTTCGTCCTCAGCGAACAGCCGGTGTTCGCGCAGAAACTGCGCTGCAATGTCCGCACCGACCGGTCCGTGCTGGCGACGTTGTGCAACCTCCACGCGCGTCAAGCCGATGTCGTGGAGCAACGCGGCGGCTTCGACGAGTTCCAGGTCTTGGAAGTCTTCTCCGCGAGCGATACGCATTGCCCACCCGCGCACCCGATCCACATGTTTGAAGTCGTGAGCAATTCTCAAGTCGGGCGCTGTCACCGTCTCCATCGACTGTTTGACGTAAAACTCTATCTGTTGGATTCTGTCACCCATCACTTTTCCCACTCAATCGTACATCGCCTGCGCATCTCTCTGGGCAGATGACGCACGTGTTTTAGCCGCACGCGGGCGTTTCGAGCCTCAACACGAAGAAAATGTCCTCATCGTCGTGGCCATATTCCTTGAAGCCGCACTGAGTGTACAGTTTGATTGCAGCGTGCCAATCAGGTTCCGTCGAGACACGCACTTGTGCGAAGCCGTGCCGTCGGGCCACATCGAGCAAATGTGTGACCAGGGCACGGCCTATGCCCTGACGCCGATGGCCCTGCTTGACCGACATCCGCACGATACGGCCTGTGGTTTCGTCTTCAGTCTTGAGCGCCGCCGCGCCGACGATTTCGCCATCCATTTCTGCCACAACGAACGCATGACCAAATTCGATGTAATGCGCGGCAATGTCATCCAGGTCTGGGTTGCGCGTCTCGTCGATCCAGCCGAAGTGCTCACCCAGGCCGGTAAGAACTAACCGGCGCACCGCGTCTTGATCACGTGGTTCGAATGGGCGAATGGATGGGGGCATTATTCTGTATCACCGAGGAAGACCACGAAAGGCAGTGCTTCCAAACGTTGCACGAGACGTGCGTCCGAAGTCACAAATGTCGCACCGACGCTTTCGGCCACAGCCGCAAAAACGGCGTCATAGACCGTGGTATCGTAAGTGCGAGCGATGACCACTGCGCGTTGCGTCGAAGCAGATGAGGCGGACACCCATTCCAGACCCAGGTTAAATAGACTTTGGAGCGCCAGTTCAACATCTGCCGTGGACAATTCAGGTTTGTAACGCAGAACATTGGCAACCTCGTAAGCCAGCAACGTTGGCACGATCAGCCGATTGCGACCTTCAAGATAGGTGCGCAAAATGCTCAATGCACGGCCCGCCAGGATTTCTTCCTGGCGGATCCATTTCAGCACGACGGAAGTATCCAATACCAACGACTGGATCATCCGCGCTCATCCCGCCAATACCGCACGACTTCGGCGCTATCTTCGCCGACGCCAGGAGAAATCTGCGCCAGTGTAGAAAAAGATTCTACCGCCGTACGTACTTCAGGCAGGTCGCCAGGCCGCAATCTACTGGCGCGGGTTGCCATATAGTGCCGCAACGCTTCGCGCACCAATTCACTGCGGCTGCGCTGCTCGGCTTCGGCCAACGTATCGACTTGTGCGAGAAATTCATCGGGAATAGAAAGCATCACCTTGACAGTCATCACACACCTCCATATATCTTTATTATATCCAAAAGATATACAAAAGCAATAATCTACCGGTGATGATTGATTGCTTCCACAATCGCCCGATGCACTGCGACACGCAACCCTGCGATGCCCCGGTTCTGCCGCCCATTGTAGACTTCGTTCGTCAGCAATGCCACGACGAGGTCGCGTTGGGGGTCAATCCACAGGCACGTGCCGGTGAAGCCGGTGTGCCCAAAGGCGCGGTGGCTGAACGGGTTGCTGCTGGCCTCCGGATCGTCCAGCCACAGCGCGAAGCCCAAACCGCGCCGTGTGCCGATCCCGTGGGTGTAACAGCGCGTCATCGCGTCCACCGTGGAAGACAACACCAACGGAAATCCACGTCGTTGCCCGGTTGGACGGTCCAGGAACGTCTGCCCGAACGCCGCGATGTCCTCTGCCGTGGAGAACACCCCCGCGTGCCCGGCGATGCCGCCGAGCCGGTAGGCGTTCTCGTCGTGGACCGCGCTGACGACACGACGGTTACGCCACGCACAGAATTCGGTTGGGGCGACATTCTCAACGGATTGAATGGATTCAACGGAGGAGACGGGGAGGTAGCGGGTGTTTTGCAATTCCAGCGGGGCAGTGACGCGGTTGCGCACGGCGATGTCGAGAGATTGCCCGGTAAGGCGTTCGATTGCCATCCCCAACAGGATCAGGCCGATGTCGCTGTAGACAACCTGCGTGCCGGTGGGATACGAGAAGAAGGTGTTCAACGCCATAAGGCGGGCGGCTTCGGTGCTTGGTTCCCGGTAGAGTGGACGCCACGCCGGAAGTCCAGACGTGTGGATAAGCAAATCGTGAAATGTGATCTGGCTGGCGTTCACAAAGCCACTGTCTTCAGCCACAGCGACCATGCCGTCGGGGCTGAGTGGGTCTTCGTAGGGTTGGATAGGACGCAACCCGCCGAACTCCGGCACAACTACGTTGACAGGCATATCGAGCGCAACGTGGCCTTCTTCGACGAGCGTCATAAAGGTAGCGACGGTGAACAGCTTGCTCACCGAGGCCATGTCGAACAGCGTGTCGCGCCGGGTGGGTTGTTCGCGCGACTCCGGGTCGAGCCAGCCGAACGCTTCAGAGAGGATGACATCCCCGCGATGCCGCACGACAAGCTGCGCCGCCGGGGTAATGACGCCGACGGCGTCCTGCAAAATCGTGTAAGCGTTACTCAGATCCATATCCTTCCCCAAAATCTCAACGGATTTAGCGGACTCAACGGAAGAAAATCCGTTTGATCCTGTTGAATCCGTTGAGGTATCTGCTTACATTCCGGGTAAATAGTCTACCCGTTGCGTCCATGCGCCGGGCGTCATCATCAGCGCGACGGCTTTCGTGAAACCACCGAGGCAACCGCGCATCGTGCCAAGCGCGTCATAGTAATCGAAGTAGCGGAACGTCGAGACGCCGCCGCGGTCACGGGGCGCGCGCGTGAGCGCGTGCGAGCGCAACATCTCCAGGTAAGCGTCCCACACGTCGGTCGCGTCGAGGTAGAGGTCGGCGCGCCAGCCGTCCATATCCTCCCAGTTTTCGGGGAAGTAGAGGCCGCGAATCCGGTGTGCGGGTAATTCGCGCTCGAAGGCCGGGATCGCCGCGTAGAAGATCGCATCCTGGACGATGTTGTACGTGGCAATGTGATCTTTGTGTAGACTGCCTTTCCAATGTGTGAGAATGATCGTGGGCTTCTCCTGCCGGATCAAATCGCACACCTGGAACTTCGCCGCCTCGTCGCAGGGCAAAGCGCCGTCGGCGTAGGGGAGCGTGACTACGCTCGCGTCCATCAACACCGCCGATGCCTGCACCTCCTGGCGGCGCTGTTCCGCGTAGACCGCCGGGGGCAGCGTGGGATGTCCGGCCTCGCCCAACGTCATGTGGACGATGACCGCCTGATGTCCAGCACGCGTATGCTTGAGCACCGTCGCGCCCGCCATCACCTCTGCATCCCCCGCATGCGAGCCGATCACCATAATCTTGCCGTTCACAAAATCTTCGTTCATAACAACACCTCCAAAACAACTCAACGGATTTAACGGATCAAACGGAGAAGATTCCGTTAAAATCCGTTCAATCCGTTGAGAGCGTCTTCTGCATAATGGCGAACTGCCGCATCTGCCGGAAACCCGCCAGAGTATACAATCGCGCAGCATCCTTGCCCGTCCACAGGAACCACGCGCAGTGGAAGCCCCGCATGACCATATCCGCCAGGCAGCGGAAGAGCAGCAACCGTCCGATGCCCCGGTTGCGCATCTCAGGCGCGACGCCGAACGGGCCGAAACGCTCCCGGCGGTGCTGGCAGTAGCCGACGATCTCGTCGCCGCGCACCGCCACATAACAGCCGATGTCGTCCGCGCCCGCGCCGAACAGCGCCAGCAGGTAGTCTTGGGCGAAGCGATACCAATCCCAGCCAAAGTGCTCGACGGTGAAGGTCATCAGCGCGGGGATGTCGGCGGGCTGCACCGGGCGCACAACGATGCCATCATTTTGCAGGCGGTCTTCCAGCGCGACAATGTCCGGCGGACTTTGGAAGCCCGTCAGTTCGGCGCGCATCGCAATCGGTGTGGATGTGGTCTGCCAGCCGAGCGCGTGCAGGAAGGCAAGGGCAGGCGGATAAGCCTCGACATCCACGCCAGGGATGAAGTAGTTGGGCGTGTACGGCGAAATGGCGACGCGCGTCCGGCCCAACGCCGCCATCCGCGCCAGCGCCGCGTCGAACAGCGCGCGCCCGATGCCCTGCCTCCGGTGATCGGGATGCACGCCGAAGGCGGTGATCCAGCCGATGTCCGGTTCCATCCCTTGCAGGAAGTACGGCACACGGCGCACCAGCGAGAGCACGAAGCCGACGAGCGCGCCGTCCTCCTCGGCGACGAGCAACCCGTCCGGGTCGAAATTCGGGTCGAGCAGCACCTTCGTCCGCCACACGGACGATGTGATCCGGTCGTGGGGCATCGTCGCACGCCACAAGTCAAGCAGCGCGCCCTCGTCAGTTCCACGATAACTGCGAATAACAAAAGCCATACTCCCTCCCGCGACAATATCTCAACGGATTCAACGGAATGGAACGGATATTTCCGTTAAATCCGTTCAATCCGTTGAGAAGATGTGTGCTATGCGTATGCTTGTCGAAGAGCGTCGAAGCGTTTCAAGCTATCCTCAAGGCCGCCGGGACGGTTACGGGCCAGCCATAAAGCCGTGTGCTCGGCGATGGCCTCTTCCAGGTCGGCGCGCATGGCGGCGTTGTCCGTTGCCTGCCCAAGAATCTGCTGGGCGCGACGGCAGGCGTGACGCAGCAAGCGCCCGGCATTGGCAAATTCACGCTTGACGAGATCGGCGTCCGGGCTATGCAGTTGTACGCCGGAAAGGGGCGCCAGAATGGCCTCGATGCGTTCCAGCGTCAGCGCAAAGTCTTCGAGCGTCACATCCGCCAGGCGGTCTTCGTATTCTTTCGCGCCTTGTAGCACGCGGAAAAGGACGCTGGTGTTGTGGATGCGCGGGACGTGCGGGATATGGTAAACGTTGCCCAGGTCGTAGGCGATCTTGCCCATTGCCCCGCTCCGATCATCGAAGGCGAAGCGGCTAAGGGCTTGCGGCACATCGAAGGCGCGATTCGCATCCAGGCACCACGAGTACGCCGCGCCCACGCCGAATCCCAGATAGCTCACCGGCAGATATTGCCAGTGCCCGTAATCGCCCCAATCGGTGTTGAGGTAGCCCGTCGCGCCGTGCTTGAGGCCGTTTTCGGCAGCGTTGCGCAGGTTGCCGAGCGCGTTATCCGTCCGCCCGGCGATAGAATTCCACGTCGCCGTGCCGGGGCAGACGTAGAAAGGCACGCCCGCCGCCGCGAACTGCGCGCCGTGCTCGTCGAAGGGGTGGTCGAACTCGTAGCCCCATTCCAGCGCGATCACGTCACGAGGCAATTGCGGCACCAGGTCGGGATGTTGGGTGATGATGTCGCCCCAGAACTGCATCGTGTAGCCGCGCCGCGTCACGTCCTGGTAAATCTTCATCAGGAAATCGAAGTAGACCTGGCCCTCGCCGCGCGCCTCGCAGACTTCCTTGCTCGCGCCCTGCCCCAGATCGATCGTCTCGTCGCAGCCCACGTTGATCTGGCGGCTGGTGAAGTGTGGCAGCAGCTCGTCGTAGAGACTGCGGACGAGTTCCAGGCTGCCGGGATGCTCCGGTGCGAGACTGAACGGGCCGGGGAAGGTGTAGCTGCCCCACGGCGTCTTGATGATGCCGTGCGTCTCGGCGAGGTGCGCGTACCGCTCGTGGATCAGCCAGGGCTTCATGTGCCCGAAGGAGTTCTGGTTGGGCACGAGTTCGACGAAGCGCTCGCGGCAGTAAGCGTCGAGCGCGAGAATCTCCGCGCCCGTTAGCGGGGAAGCGTGTTCCCACACCTCCGGGTGCTGGCGATAGGCGAACGTGTGCTCGGTGTACAACTGCACCTGGTTGACCTTCCAACTTGCCAGGCGATCCACCAACGCGAAGAGCGTCTCCATTGTGGGGACTTTGTCGCGGCTGACATCGAGCATCACGCCACGCGCGGGGAAATCGGGCCAATCCATGATATCCAGGCACGGCAACACGCCCCCCTCAGCCTGCTGCACGAGTTGAATGAGCGTACAGACGCCGTAAAAGACGCCCGCCGCATCGCGCGCGTGAATCGTGATCCCCTCCGGTATGATGCGCAAGCGATAGCCCTCCGGATGCGCGACCGCTTCGGGCATGATCGCCAGCGTCAGCCCGACCTGCCCGGCGGGAACGGCGCTGCTCGCCGTCACGTCCCAATCCAGGCCGAGATGCTGTCGCGCCGCCGCGCAGAACCGCAGCCCGGCGAACCGCGCCGCCTGTGGTTGGCGCGAATCCAGCAGCACCAGCCGCCCGTCCTCGAATGTGAAGTTGCCTTCAAGCCACGTGATCTGTCGTGGACTGGGCAAAAGTACCAGTTTTTCAGTCATATCTACCTCCAAAGAAATCTAAAATTAGCGAATAAGTCAAACAGTTTCTTTACTTGTGCGTTATCTCCTTCTACACACCCAAGGGTTGTCCTCTTGCTATTGCCGTACGTAACGCACTATACAGCTCTGGTAATCCGCCTTCTAGTCTGCCAAGTGCATCCTCATCGACCAAAACTGCTACTGGAAATAACTCGGCCTCAATGTGGCCTGACGGATGTCCCCAGCAAACGTCTACTGAATCAATCTCGGGTGTTGTGAGTAAATGCCTAACGCAAATACTCAAGGCAATATTATCCACCTGATTGGAATTGGCATTGACAAACAAACACTCTACTCCAATGCTGTGGCCTTGATAGTCAGTTTGAGTACCAATGGAACAGGACCGGACTTTTGCGATTACATCAGAAAAATCTCGCGAGATTTCCTCTGCCATCTTGCGTAGAAAAGGAAAGAAACGCCTCTCTAACTCTTGAACAGTAATGTGACCACTCATATCACCCTAATCCTTGCAGTTGATTACAGTGCATTTACAACGAATCACCCCGCTTAAAATTCATCCAGCGGATACATCGGCCTCTGCACGCGCCGGTACGCCAACTGCTGCACATCGCAATTCGTCACGCCGGGACTGATCGCCAGGATCGAGCGCGGGCTGATGACGTGCAGTGGCGTGGTCAGGTAGCCGCGTTTGGGAACGACGATTTTGTACGCCAGCGGTTCGATGCCCAGGCTGCGCAGGTGCGCCGGTTCTTCGATGCTGAGGCGGTTGGCGGAGAGCACCACATCCACGCCCTCAACCGTGAGGACGACCACCGGTCCGCGCTGCGCCAGGCGATGCGGCTCGCGGACGCCCCCCCGGTAATAGTCGCCGTCGGAGATGAGGCGCACCGTGCCTGTGACGGGCAACGGCTTGCTGTGGCGCGTGTCGAGCTTGCCGCCGATTTCGAGGCGCACGCGGTTGCCCACGCCCGCCGCGATGCACGACTCCACGGCAGCGGCATCCCAGATCGAGGCAACGACGGTGTTCGTCGCACCCTGGCGGAGCAGACTTTCCAGCACCGCTGTCACGTCCGTCGTGCCGCCCGCGCCGGGATTGTCGCCGGAGTCGGAGAGGAAGACGGTGGATTCGGGTGCAGCCATCGCCACGCGCACGGCCTCGTCCACGGGATACGCTTCGGTGTGGAAGTCGAAATCCGCGCGGCGCGCCCAGAACGTGGCGGCGAGCTGGTCGGCCTCCGCCTGGGCAAGCGATTCGTCGCCATCCGTTACAACGACGGCGATCACGCCGATGTCGGGCACGTCGGCCCAGCAATGGCCGTTCATCAGCGAGGCGGAGACGATGCCGGGCTGCGCTTCGAGTCCGGCGACGAGCTGCATCATCTCACGCATCGCACCCACAGACGTTTCGGCCTTCTCGCCGGGCAGCAGGAACGGGACTTTGGCGAAGCCCATCGCTAGTCGCTTGCCATTGAGCCAGTGCAGCAGCATCTCGGCGGCTTTGACGCCCGTTTCGTAGGCGTCGTCGTGCGGCGCGGTGTGGTAGGCGACCATCGCCTCGACGGTCCGCGCGGTCTCGGCGACGATGTTGGCGTGCATGTCCAGCGCAATCGTGATCGGCACATCCGGCCCAAGTTTGGCGCGCAGAGCCGTGAGGATGTCGTTCTCCGCGTAATCCACGCCTGCGGCCCGCATCGCCCCGTGCAGGAAGACACACGCGCCATCCACGTCGTGGGCGGCTTCGAGCAGCGCGCCTTTCAGCGTCTCAAAAGCTCCTCGCTCCACCACCCCGCCGGGCATCGCGTGCGCCGTCACCGACGGCACGAGCGTGATGCCGCCGCGCGCCTGCAACGTCTCCACAATCCCCCCGAACGCGCTGTGACGAATCGGCGGCGCGAGCGTCTCCTGCCCGTAGCGCGGGCGAAAATCCTGCAACGTCGTCAGAAACGGCGTAAACGTATTCGACTCATGTCCAATCGCACCGACAAGTATTTTCATCGTCTGTCTCCGTAGTGGGGATTGGTAACCTGTAATCGGTAACTGGTAACTGGGGATTGGGATTAAGTGATCGCCCTCTTCCCAAATACCAATTACCGGTTACTTTTTACTGATGACCTCTTCAAGCCACCCGCTCCACAAACCGCACTTTCGTCCAGCGTTCCGGGATGTGCATGTTGATATAGCCATGCCGATTCCACGACCAATCGACGGAGATGTTGTGGCCTTGATCGTCGTGGAAGTGCTGGCAGCGCGAGACGCCGATGCGCCACACGTCGCCGAGATGCGGCGGGGTGTGCGGATTGCCGAGCGCCTTCAGCCCTTTCCAGGGCAGCGCGAATTCGACGGTCCAGCCGTTGTCGCGGATCGCCGGGCAGTTGAGCGCCCCATCCACCTGGACGGCGTGCTTGAGGCCGGGCAGTTCCCAATCCCGCTCGCCGATGCGGCCCATGCGCTCGTCCAGCCGGGGCAAGAAGTAGAAGCCGCTCTCCAGCGAGAAGAAGTGGTTCAATTTAACGATGTCGCGCCGTTCGACCACCGGCTCGACCCACGTCCAGAACACTTCATAAATCGTGTTGATCGGGTTGACGCCCAACTCGTAATAGACGCCATCGCCATCGACGAAGATTTCGGCGTCGCTGTCGTTATGGTAGACATGATCGTGATGTTCGACGTGCGTGCCCCAGATTTCGTGATCCTCATACTTGAACGCGGCGTAGAGGTAGGCGTCGTCCCACAGCAGCGCCACGCGCGAGTCGAGCGAGACCGGCGCGCCCGTATCCATCTTGACGAGCGGCGTCGACCACGTCACGCGCTGCCACACCGGTTCGTCAAGGCGACCATCAACGGTGATCGGCTCATCGGTGCGCAAACAATCGTATTCGGCCACCGGCGGCAACCCCTCCAGCGACCCTTGCGGCAAATTCAACGTTCTAGGCATCGGAAACATAAGTCATTCCTCCAGATAATAAACCGCTAATCTCGCCAATCACCGCGAATTTTTGAAAAGATTAGCGAAAATTCGCGTGATTTGCGATTTGAATGTTTAACCTCTCACTGCTGCCCGTCGCCGATGTTGAAATGCGACCACCGCCAGATATAGCGCGCCGGCGAAGATGAGGGCGGCGTTGGCGAGGATCATCGTGGGCGTACCGGCGAACTGCGCGAGCGCGCCGCCCATCGTCGAGCCGAGGATCGCGCCGATGCTGCCTGCACTGCTGTACAGCCCGGAAATGCGCCCGCGTTGCGCTTTGGCGCGCACTTCTGCGGCGTAAGTCATCGAGGCAGCGGTGAAGGCGGAATAGGCGAAGCCCCGAATCAGTTGCACGAGCACAATCCACGGCATCACCGGCGTAGCAACGTAACCGAGAAAGACGAGCGTCCAGGCGAAGAAGCCCAGGCTGAGCGTCGCCGGCCTTCCGATGCGGTCCGAGAGCGCCCCCGCCAGAATCATCAACGGGAACTCGGAGAACGAGGCCAGGCCCCACAGACGGCTCATCTCCGCCTGCGTAAAGGCGAGTTCACCAACCATGTAGTTAGCCCACACCGCGTAAACCGCGCCCGTTACCAGCGACCACAAAAACATCGAGACAAACAGCGGTGGCAGCGGAAGCGGCGTCGCCGGCGTTTGTGACGTAACCGGCGTAGCGGACGTCACCTCAGACGATGGATGTGCCGAGCTTTCTTCGACAAACAGCGCCAGGATCAAGCCCACGATCAAAAATCCGGCAGAAAAGCCAAATGTCGCCCGCAGCGAGAAGCGATCGGCCACGCTGCCCGAAAAGAACGCCAGCACGCCAAAGCCTAGCGAACCCAATCCACGATAGATGCCCATCTGTCGCCCGCGGGCGCTCGCGCTCTGTTCCAGAATGTCGCCTATCAGGGCCAGGCTCACCACGGCATACGCCGCCTGCGCCGCCGCGCCGAGGACATTGAGCGGGAAGAGATAAACGTAGTTCGGCGCAATCGCCATCAACCCAGAAGTGAGCGCCAGAACCGCCAATCCGCCCACGAGGAACAGCTTACGCTTGCCCCGCCGGTCCGACAAACGCCCCCACATGTAGCTGAATACGATGGTCGTCAGCGAAGTCATCGCGCCCAGCACGCCGATCAGCACGTAATTCGCGCCCAGGCTTTCGACGTACAATGAGTTGATCGGCCCAACGATGCCCCTGGACATGAACAAGATTATGCCGATAACCGTCATCAGGATCAGATTTTTCATCTGGGGTATATCTTCCGCAGCAATTTGAGTTATTTTTTGTTTAGGGAATGGCTGAAATTGTTACTGCAAACTATTACTATGCGAAACAAATGATGTTTTTGACCGCTCGTCTGCCTTAAGAACGAGTTTAGCTGTCTCTTTTTATTCTTACTATGCGAAATAGAGAGCAGATTCAGTATCCCCCACCCTGACAAAGAGCAAAAGGCAGGTGACGCTGCCTTGCGGTAACGTCACCTGCCTGATGAAGCTGCACCGTTTACTGATTGCAGGGATACAGCGTGCCGTCCATGATCATGAGTACGGTAAAGGAGTCGGCGTAGGGGCTGTTCTTGTAAATCACATTGTCGTCCGGCAGCCAACCGCAGGTGTGCAGTTGGTCCATCACCGGGTTGTTGCCGTAACGTTCCCACAGCGGGATCACGGGCAGCAACTCGTTGAAGGCCTGCGCGGTCTTGGCGACCATCGCTTTCTGCGCCTCGTCATCGAGACCCTTGGTTTGATCCGTGATCAAAGGTTCGAGATCAAAGTCACCACAGCACTCGGTCTCCACGTTCAGGTCAAAGCTGATACCAGGACCTTCGGCGGCGTTGATGTTGTAGGCGAAGAAAGGAACCGTGAAGGAGAAGTGTGGGTGCGGGTTGCCGGAACCCCAATCGCGAATGGCAAGTTCGAAATTACCCTGACGGACATCGATGGGATGTTGGTTAAATTCAACGCCCCGGAACGTCACCTTGATGCCGAACTCGGTCAGTTGCCCGGCCAGGTTCTCGGCGGCAGCAGACCAGTCGGCAAACTCGGCGGGCGCGGTCAGTTCGTATTCCATCTTGTCACCCTGATCCGTCACCCAGATACCGTCGGTGCCTTTCTTGAACCCCAGATCCTCCAACATCTTGGTCGCCTTGGCACGGTCAAACGCATAAGTATTCAGCTTGTTGGCGTCCATCCACAGCGGCACCATGTTGTCGCTGAAGCCGGCCATATACTGCACAGCCTTGCCGGAGTCACCCAGAGAAACCACGCCGTTCTGGTTACGATCCACCGCATAGGCGATAGCCTGGCGCACTTCCTTCACGTTGAAAGGATACATCGTGTGGTTGAAGTACAGCGCCGGGCCGGAGTAGATGGGCGGGCGAACGATGCGCACGCCAGAGGCGACGAATGCTCTCTCGGTCGCAGGTGGGAACCCGTGCGTCGCGTAGTCCACTTGCTGCGCGAGGACGAGTGGGGTGACGGTGGGTGTCTCGCCGTTGTAGAGGTAGACCAGGTCAAACTTGACTATGTCGGCCCACCAGGACGTGGGATTCTTCACCAGCGTCATACGCGCTTCGTTGATGGTGTCCATCTCGATGATGTACGGACCAGTGGCGTTCAGAGTCTCGGGGCGGAAGGCGTTGAATTCCTGCAAGAGCGCGTTCCATTCCTCGGATGTATTGTCCTTGCCCGCGTCAACCAGGTCCTGAAGCTTGTCCGACCACTCGCCGTAGGTGGCGCGATCCACAATCGCCTCATTGCGGATGACATACCGCTCGACGACGGTGGAAGGGTCGGACATCTTGAAGACGACGGTGTAATCGTCCTTCGCGGTGACGCTTTCCAGGAACCGCCAGACGGTACCCTTGGTCAAGCGACGGCAGTTGAAGGTTACCACGACGTCTTCAGCGTTGAAATCGTCGCCGTTGCTCCACTTGATGCCTTTGCGCAGATACGCTGTCAACGTGGCGGCAGAGGTATCAATTTCCCAACTCTCGGCCAGCATCGGAACCCAGGAGCCATCGCCCCACATATACATCGCCAACGGTGGCTGGAACAACGTCCGGTAGATGCCGACACCCATGTTGTTGGTGGCGAACATGTTCAGGTGACCGACCGGCGGAACCGGATAGGGGTACGCGCCGTTGAACACGCCGGGGCCAGTGGGAGCAGCGGGTACTTCGACCTCAACGATCTTCTCGACCTCAACCTGCTTTTCAACTTCGACCGTCTTTTCGACGATCTTCTCCACTTCGACCTCGACTGTCTTTTCAACAATCTTTTCCACCTCTACAACTTGCGGCGTCGGCGTGGCGCAACTGCTCAGAAAAGTAAGGGCCAAGACAGCGCACATCACCACCATCAACCAATTGTGCTTACGAAACTGCTGAGTCTTCATCGATACTCCTCCTTAAGAAATGAATGGTAAAGTGTTTGAAACGCAACCTCATAGAGCATCTTTTTACATATTTTCCTCTGTCCACCTCCTTCATCTATCGTTGGAACGTCAGGACGCCCAAATGTGCTAACGCGACTGCCGGCGCACAAGTACAAAAAGCACGGCGCCACACAAAATGCCCACCGTCATTGTGATGATGACGACCACAAACTCGGCGCTCTGCGGATTGACAAAAGGCAACATAATCAGTGAAGTCACGACCAGAAACAAGATGATCCGCAGAGCGGCCTGACCTAACTGCGGACTGATCATGCCGGTATCCCCGCCTCGCGTGCGGCAATGTGACAGGCCACGAAACGATTCTCGCCGACCGGCAACAATGCCGGACGTCGCACGTCGCACAACCCCGGCTCGAAATACGGGCAGCGGGGATGAAACCGGCAACCACTTGGCAGCGCCAATAAACTCGGAATGTCCTGGCTGCGCAGCTCGACCCGCTCTTTGCTACGGGTCAACTCCGGGTCGGCCTCGGGCACAGCAGCGAGCAGTGCTTTGCTATAAGGGTGCAAGGGATCGTTGATCAACTGCGGCGTCGAGGCAAACTCGACGATACTGCCTACGTACATCACCGCGATGCGACCTTCCCAGGCAAAGAATTTAGCCACCGCCAGGTCGTGCGTGATGAAGAGATACGTCACGCCGAGGTTACGCTTCAAATCGGCCATCATATTGAGCAGACCCACGCGAATCGATACGTCCACCATCGATACGGCCTCATCCGCTACGATAAAGCGCGGGTTGACGGTCAACGCGCGGGCCACTGATACGCGCTGGCGCTGCCCGCCGCTCAACTGGTGCGGATATTTGTAGAGGAAATCCTCCACCGGCCCCAACCCGACGATGTTGAGCAACTCAATCACCCGCTCCAGCGCCTCGTGGGTGTTGGCGACCAGCTTATGATGCAGCAACGGCGTACTCAGGATTTTGTAGATCGTATGCGACGGGTTGAGTGAAGCATACGGATCCTGGTGGATGATCTGCACGCCGAGCCGGAACTTCTTGAAATCCTCACCCCGATCGCCCCTGGGATTCCATACCGGCTTCCCCGCATATAGGATCTGCCCGGACGTGGGTTTGAGTAGCCCCGCGATCATCTTGCCGGTCGTCGTCTTGCCGCAGCCGCTCTCGCCAACCAGACACACCACCTCGCCTTCTTGGATGCCAAAAGAGACGTCATCGACCGCTGTAACGCGTTCTTTGCGCGAACCGAACATACGCACCAGGTTACGCCCTTCGATGAGGTATTCGCCTAGCCCTGTGCCCATTGCGCCTTCCCTCCCATATATTTCTGGTAACGCTCCTGCAAATCGAGCGTGTCTTCCTGCACCCGGCGCACGTTGAAGCACGCGACGCTATGCGTCTCGCCATAATGGATTTCGAGTTTGGGTTCCTCGACGCGACAGTGCTCGGTGACATAGGGGCAGCGTGGGTGAAATTTGCAGCCCGGCGGCGGATCAACGAGATCCGGCGGTGCGCCAGGGATCGACACCAAATCTTCGAAATCGCCGGTCACGGTCGGCACGGCGCGGATCAGCCCTAGCGTATACGGATGCGCCGGACGATAGAAGATGTCATCCACCGGGCCTAACTCCACGATAGTCCCTGCGTACATCGTGGCAACGCGGTCCGCCAACTCCGCCGCCGTCGCCAGATCGTGCGAAATAAAGAGCATCGCAAAGCCGATCTCCTCCTTGAGCCGGCGCAACAGGTCGATGATCGTCCGCTGCGTCAGGATGTCCAGCGCCGTCGTCGGCTCATCGAGGATGAGCACCTGCGGATCGAGCAGCAGGCTCATCGCCAACAGCACCCGCTGGCGCATCCCACCGCTCAATTCGTGTGGATACGCATCGATAACGCGCTTGGGGTCGAGTTGCACATACTCTAACAATTGCAATGCACGCTCCCGTACCTGTGCGCGAGACATCCCCCCATGCGCTTTGGCCGTGTCGAGAATCTGATCCCAAATCCGCAATACTGGATTGAAGGCGTTCAGCGCCGATTGGAACACCATCGCACACTCGCTCCAGCGGAAACGACGCAACTCGCGTTCTTTGAGCGAAAGGACATCGATGCCCTGATTGCCACGCCAGTACGTGATCTCGCCTCTGGGGATGCGCGCCGCCTGGACGAGCAGACGAATCAACGCCACACCGAGTGTCGTCTTGCCGCAACCGCTCTCGCCGATCAGCGCCAGACTTTCACCCCGTGCCAGCGAGAAGCTCACCCCGCGCACCGCTTTTACCACGCCACGCTCGATCTGGTACTCTACCCACAAATCTTCCACCGTCAGCGGCACTTTTGCCCTGGAAGCATCAGCGACCTTGTTTTCCATCTTGCTTCTTGCCTCCTATATTCTTATCCCGTGCGCAGACGTGGGTTGAAGATTTCTTCCAGCGAGCGGCTCATCCAGACAATCGAAAGCTGGAAGAGCGCAATCGCCGTCACCGGCGCCATGATGAAGTAGACGCTGTCCTTAAAGAAAATCGCCCCCTGCGTCCATGCTAGATTGATCATCACGCCCCAGTTACGGGTCAGCGGGACCAATCCCAGGAAGACGAGGCCCACCTGCGCGTAAATGGCCGACGTCATCCCGAACGTGAAGCTGATGGCAATGTAGCTCAACATATTGGGCAGCACTTCCGAGAAAATAATGTGCCACATCCCCAAATCCAGCGCGGTCGCGGCCTCGATGTAATCGCGCTCCTTGATCGAGAAGACCTGCGCGCGGATCGCACGGTACAGCCCGGCCCACGAGAGAATCGAGAGCAACAGCGCCAGGAACAGCATATTGTCGAGTTTGATCAACGTCGCCAACACCGCCAACAATGGAAAGCGCGGAATGGTCAACCAGATGTCGGCTAACATCGTTAGAAAGGCGTCGAACCCGCCGCCGACCAGCGCGCTCAGCGAACCCAGCGCCACGCCAATGAACGTCGAAATGATGCCGGTTAGCAACGCCATCTGCAAGATATCCCGTCCCCCGTGGACGATTTGTGCCAGAATATCCTTCCCCTGGCTATCGGTGCCGAGCGGGTGCTCCCATGAGGCCGGCGCGTAGATCTTGGTGATATCGGCAGAGGTCGCCGGCGGTACGAACCACGTTCCCACCGTCGTCATCAGCACGAAACCGATGAAAAGGAGAAAACCGGCGAACCCGGTCTTGTTGCGGCTCATCAGTTTGAGGAACCGCCCAATCCCACGCACAAAACGCTCCGGCCAATAGCGAATGCCGGTTTTGGGCATCAAGGCTTGGACTGCCGTCATCAATCACCTCCCGCAACACGCACCCGAGGATCGAACCAACCGTAGATGAGGTCAGCGATCAGGTTGGAAAGCACCACCGAGATCGTGATAATCAAGAAAATGCCCTGCATCAGCGGATAGTCGCGCGTGGTAAGGGCCGCCAATAGCCGGTAGCCGATCCCCTGGTAGACGAAGATGCTTTCGATGAGAAGCGACCCACCGACGACGAAGCCGATGCTGATGAGCAGTTGGGTGATCAACGGCAGCATCGCGTTGCGTCCCACATAAGCGGTAGTGATGCGTCCTTCTGGCAAACCTCGCGCCCGCGCCACTGCCACGTAATCCTCACCGAGCGTGCCGATCGTGCTGCTCTTCATCGACAGTATCCACGAGCCGATGGTCGAGAGGACGTAAGTGAGAATGGGCAGGGCCGCGTGGAAAAAGATGTCGGCGATGAAGACCCACGTGAAGCCCGGCTGTATGCCCGGCGACCGGGACCCGCGCATCTTGTGGATCGGCACAAGATTCCAGTAAACGCCCAGATAAACCAGTAACACAATACCGATGATGTAGTTAGGAATCGAACTCAAGACCGAAGCTACGCCAGATACAAGCGGTTCCCATAACGCCTGGCGCTTGTACGCTAACAACATCCCAATCAGCACACCCAAGAAAAAACTGATCAAGAGACCCAAGCCCACACTAAACAACGTCCAGGGAAGAAAGGCGACGATGATATCCCAGACGGGCGTGCCCGGTGAACGCAACGATTCCCCCAGATTGCCTTGCACCAATCGCACCATATAGTCGAAGTACTGCAAAAGAATCGGTGCATCCAGATCGATGGCAAAGAGCGAGGCGGCCTGGTCACGGGCTTCCGCATAAGTCAAGCTGTACTGCACGATCAACTCGTTGATGTACACCTCAATGGGATTGGACGGCATCAGCCGCACAAGGAAGAAGATCAGGCTGGTGACGAACCAGATCGTGAAGATGCCACGCACGATCATCTTCACGATGTAGTTCGAGGTGATGCGTTTGACCCAGCGCCACAACGACGGCCTTACAGAAACAGCCTGTGTGCTTATAGTTGCAGTGCTCAACGAAACCTCCTTTCTGTTGTGTGGTCACGACTAAAATCGTAACTACTCTGCGTAGTGGCGACTTCAGTCGCTTCCGTCACGTATAAAGCCAATACTGCCGGGATACCTGCGCGAACTCTGCTACCGCATCCTCCCACCCGCCGGCTAATTCCGTCACGTCTGCGCCCGCATCCAACGCGCGCCGCACCTGATCCGTGCCCGCCAGCAAATCGATGTGCGGATGCGTACCCTCCCAACTCTGCGACAGCCACGCGAAGTCTGCCGGATACAGCGCCTTCAGCGCCGCGAGCAAGTGCAATCCCGCCGTCACCGGACGAAACGTCGCCCGGTCGATGACGTGAAGTTGCACGCCTCCACAGACCTCCCCGCCAAACTTGGACGTTGTAGGGACAAACTGCGTGGGGCGGAAGCGCACGCCCGGCAGCGCCAGCGCGTTCAAATACGCCGCCAGCGCCTCACCATCGATCCACGGCGCGCCGCAGACCTCGAACGGCAGCGCCGTCCCCCGTCCCTCAGAAACATTCGTCCCCTCCAGGAAGCACGTTCCGGGGTAAACCACCGTCGTTGAAACGTGCGGCATCGCCGGAGAGGTGGGCACCCAGGCCAAGCCGGTCTCGTCGAACCACATCCCCCGCTGCCATCCTGGCATCGGAATTACCACCAGATCAGCACGGACGTCCTGGGTGTCATTTATATAACGGGCCAGTTCGCCAATCGTCAATCCATAGCGCAGCGGGATGGGCAACATGCCGACAAAAGACTCAAAGCCCCGCGCCAACATAGGCCCTTCACGCACCACACCATTGATGGGATTGGGACGATCCAGCACTACAACGGGCATACCTACTTTGGCCGCGCCTTTGAGTACGCAAAATAACGTGCTGATGTAGGTGTAGAAACGCACCCCCACATCCTGCATATCGAAGACCAACACATCGACGTCTGCCAACATCTCCGGCATCGGTTCTTGCGTCGCTCCGTAGAGGCTGTAAATGGGCAGTTGGGTATCCCGGTAGACTGCGTCGTGCACCTGTTGGCCATCGGCCACAGTTCCAGAAAAACCGTGCTCCGGCCCAAACAACGCCATCAATGTGACGCCGCGACGCATTAACGCCGTCACACCATCCGTCAGGTCGCCTGTCACGGCGGCAGTATGTGTTGCCAGCCCGACGCGTTTACCTTTGAGCTGTGCAGTTCCGTCCGCAATTAGGTGATCCAATCCCGTCAGCACACGCATAACCAGTTCAACGGCGAAACGGGAACAAGCCCAACTCATAATGCATCAACAACGCCGCCGCGCCGCGCAGCACAATATCGCCACCCAAACTCACAAAATCCACTTCCGACGCTTGCGACAGCGCCGCAAGAGAACGCCGCGCCAATGCTTCCTGGACAGCATCCAGCAAAAACTGTCCAAAACACAGAAGCCGTCCCGCGAGTAAGATGCGACACCCGCCAAGAGTCCCCACCAGATGCGCCGCCGCTGCGCCAAGATGCTGCCCCGTCTCGTAGATCACCTGGCGAGCCGTATCGTCGCCGGCATCGAAGGCCTGGAACAGCATCTCGAAGGTGAGCGCGTCAAGATCGGGAGCAAGGTGGTTGAGCATCGACTGTGGATGATCCGCCGCGAGCGCCCGCGCCCGCCGGACGACGCCCCGATTGTTGATGAGCGTCTCCAGACAGCCAACGTTCCCGCACTGGCAAGGCTCACCGTTTTCTACGACGACCACGTGACCGATCTCTCCCGCACCCAACGGATTGCCGTGAAACAGCCGCCCGCCCAGCACGATCCCGGCGCCCACCCCCTTACCGATGTGGATCACCGCGAGGTCTTTCGACCGGTTATTTTCTCCAAACGTGTATTCGCCCAGCGCCGCCACCTGGCAGTCATTCGCCATATAGACTGGCAGCTTATAACGCGCCTCGAGCAAATCGCGCAGGTGAATATCATGCCAGTTGAGGTTCACAGCCTGGTGGATGATGCCGTCGACGGCATCCACCAGGCCCGGAGCGCCAATACCGATACCAAGCAGGGGATGTTGCGCCACTGCGATCAACGCATCGATCAGTGCGTAGACCAGGCCTAGGGCTGCGTTCCCATCGTTGCCCGACAGGGGCAGACTCACCCGATTGAGGATTTCACCGCGCAAGTCGATCAAGGCGCCGCGAAAATCCTCACGCGCCAGGTCAAGGCCAATGAGACACCGCGAATTTACGTCTACCCGCAGCAAAATGGCCCGCTTGCCGCCCGTAGAAGGGGCATGTCCGATTTCTTCAATCAGCCCTTCGTCGATCAATTCGGCGACGACGTCCGAAACGGTGGGGCGTGTCAGGTGGGTCACGCGCGCGATCTCGGCCCGGCTGATTTCTCCATGCTCGTAGATGGTGCTAAACACCAACTGGGTATTGTGAATTCTCGTTTGCTCGTGCGTTGCTTTTTTTGCCACAGCCTGCGCCTTGAGAATCAATCAGAGAGGTTGTTAGAAAGTAAATTTTACTTACCAAGTAAGTATACATCTTTTTGAAACGTTTGTCAAGCATTTTTGGGATCTTCACCAGGGTCTTATCATTCTTGCTCCGAGGGGAACGCCAGTTCCCCGACTTAAGTTACGTCACAAAACGCGGATCTGACGATCCGCTTGAAGCGAAAATGGAAACGTGATGAGAATGATACAGCCTTGGCATGCTCATCGCCACAGGTCTTCGGGATAATCGCCCTGTTCGATCAATACACGGATGGCTTGCTCGACCCGCGGGCGATCCTCTTTGTACGTCACGCCGAACCATTGCGCATCGCTGGCAAGCACGCTGACACGCGCCTTCTGCTCCTGCACCATGTCGCCCACGATATTGGGCAAGAAGAACTCCGCCTTCTGTAGATTGTGGGCATTGTTTTCGAGAAAGATGGGGAACCGGCGCTCCAACTCTCCGAACAGACTTGGCGTGAAGCCCCAGATGTTCATCGAAACGGTGGCGTTCGCCGGGATGTCGATCCAGGTTGTGCCGTCTTCGGTATAGGCGATAGACGCTGGCGTTTCCGAGGTCGCGCCGCGCCGCTCAATGTGCGTGCGCTCGCGGATATGAACGAGGAAGCCGTCATCATCCACCGTACACACGCCGCGTGAGACGTGCCCGTACTCGGTGATCGTGTTCTCTAACACGTAGCCGACCATGCAGTAATCGTAGACACCGGCCTTGTCTTCCGCACAGGCAAGATAGCCGGACAGCGCCGCGAAGGCATCACGCCCATAGAAATCGTCGGCGTTGATAACCGCAAACGGCCCGGCGACCTTATCCCGGCAACTCAGCACCGCCTGTCCGGTGCCCCAGGGCTTTTGGCGCTCCGGCGGCAGCGTAAACCCCGGCGGCAGGTCTGCCAACCGCTGGATAACATAAGCCACGTCGCAGTGCCGTTCGATCGTCGCGCCGAAGCGCTCCCGAAACGGCGCTTCGATGACCTGGTTGACCACGAACACCACCTTGCCAAATCCGGCGTGCAGCGCGTCGTACACAGCATAATCGAGCAACGTCGCGTTATGCGGCCCCACCGGCTCGATCTGCTTGATGCCCCCATAACGACTCCCCAACCCGGCAGCCATCACAATCAACGTAGGATTTACAGTCATAGGGCCTCGTCAACTAAACCGTTCGATCCGTTCCGTCACTTCTTGAGCCAGCCGGGTGATAAAATCCTGCGCGTAGGCTACCGCGCTCAGGGTTGGGTCTTCGATCAACGGCATGAGGTCCATGGCAAAGATCAAGCCCGTGGCGACATCGGTATCGTGCGAGGCAAAGTAGGTGGCGTTGGCTTGTCGCCGGCCCATCGTCGCCAGGTCGTAACGTTTGCCGCCGCACACCTGCGAATCAAAGACACCCAGTAGCGCGGCTTGCAATCCCTCGTGCGTCGAAACATCGAACGTGACCTTGTCCGAATCCAACATCCAATCCAGGTTGCGCCACACTTCACAGCCGTACAGATGCTTGGGGCGTATCTCAGCAGGAAGACGACGCAGCGCCTCAATAACTCGTAATGTCACGGCGACGTGCGTATCGTGCTTGTCCGCCAGATTGTGTGTGTAGACAGTTTCGGGCTGCGCCAACTCGAACAGTGCGTATAAATCTTCGACGGGCGTTTTGTCGGCGCTATCTTTGAGCACGGCACTCGGATAATCCAGCAATACCTGCGCGCTGTATTCACCGATGACGGCGGCCTTCTTCTGCTCCCTGCGCCGCACCACCTGCATTTCCTCGTCGGTGTAATCGCTGTATAAATCCGCACGCGGCGATCCTGCCCCGTTGGTCACGACGACGCCGGTGAACCAACAGGTAGCACATTGAAAACCCTTGAGGATGCCGTCGAAGGCCATGATCTCCAGGTCGTCCTGATGCGCGCCAACGGCCATATATGTGGTACGCGCCAACGCCGTCTCTATCGATGCCCCATCCGGCACAAAAATCTCCGCCGTCTCACGATGAAGGTTCATCATCAACTCCTTATATGCAGTAACTGGTAATGGGTAGGGTAACTGGTAACTGGTAACTCGTAATCGGCGTTCCCTGTCGCCTGATTACTAATCACCAATCACCGATTACCTATCACCAACCGCCGGAAGGCTCGCCGCAGCGATGGATTGCCCTACGCGACGGCTCTTCTCGTCGGGCAGTTGGATGTGGATGCGCGCCGCCAATTCGGGGAATTCCTCCGCCAACACCACGTTCGCCCCGTCGAGGATAATCTGTCCCCCCTTGCCGGACGTGCAACGTCCCAGGATGAGGATGTGGCGCAGTTCGTAAAAGTCGGCGTAGTGCGCGATGGCGTAGCCCATATACACGCCCATCGTCTCCCAGATCTGCCGCGCGCCCACGTGTCCCGCTTCCAGCTTCTCCTGGACAAACTTCAATTTCGCCGCTGGCGTGATGTCCTCCGGCAGTTCAATGCCTGCGCGTGGAGCCAAACGAAAGACACACTGCTGCGAGAAATAGGTCGCCCCCACCCCGCGGTCGCCCGACCACTCGTCCACCGAGGCATCGGGGTTGTAATCGACCGGCGCGAAGGCCAATTCGTTGAGCCATCCGGTAATCGTCCCATCCGGCGCGACGTAACCGGCCGCCTGGCTCGATCCCAGGGCGATGCCGAGCACGCCGTTGTCTTCCAGCGACATCGCGCCTGCCAGCGCCGTCACGTCGCCGTCGTTCACCATTTCGAGCGGCGCCCCCATTTCATCGCGGATGCGCAGGAAGAGCGTCCTGATCTCACCGTAGCGTTCTTTGGGGACAGCACGAAACAGCGAGGCCACGCGAACTTGATTATCGACGTAGATGCCGGCAGCGCTGCCGCCAATCGCGTCCACACGGGGCAACTTCGCTGCTGCCGCGCGCAGGCTTGCCATAATCTCGTGGTAATGGTAGTTAGGATCAGGGTGGACGCTTGGCTCCCACACCACCTCTTCGCTGTAGATCGCCTCGCCGTCCACCACAGCGGATACCTTGCGGTCTGAAGCGCCCAAGTCGAAGCCGATGCGACAGCCTTCCAGGTGACGGCCCAGTGGCCGGCCGCTCTCCCGCGCGGGGGGCACATTCTCAGGTGCGCACGGAACAACGGTGAACGGTCGCTCGTAGACGTCCTCGCCCATAAAGTGATAGTCGAATTCCCGCGCGCTACCGGGCGCATAGATCGCTTGCAAAGCCACGCCAATGTCCAACGGCCCACCCACGTAGACGCGCCAGCCGCCACGCTGCCAGAGCAGGAACTTGAGCAGTCGCTCGGCATAGGCCAGGTTTGTGTCCGCGCGAGGATGCCCGGTGGGGAACACGGATGTTTCGAAACGCGAAATCACGCCGTTGAGCTGCTCCACACCAAAGACCAACGGCACACCCCCACCCGCCTCAGCGACAGCGAATTGGAAAGCGCGATTCGCCAGGACGGCTGGCCGGAATCCCGGATCAAGCGGTGGCGTAAAACGAGGTTTTACGAGTTCAAATGCCTGGCACATCACCATCTCCTCCGAACGTCGTCAGGTAGTCGTTAGTCTGGTCGTCATTCGTCTGATAGTCGGGCGTGGATGGCTGCCGTGCGCGCTCGACACAAGTCTATGAGAAAGTCATAAGGTGTTGGGGTACTTAGAAAGTTAAATTTACTTACCAAGTATTATAACGCAGATCACGGCGATTGTCAAGATACAATTTCACCAGGGGGGCAACCCGGTCAGAAAACCGGCTATACGATGCCAAAACAAACGGCAGATTACAGGACAGCCCGACTAAGGACTACCTACCAAAGACTACTCTAACGCTTTTGAGTCGTTTCTACCCCGCACGAGCAGTGTCCACGTACCCTTCTGGACAGCTTTGTGATGCTGATTGAAGATCGTGACGTACAACGTAACCAACCCGCCGTTGTACCCAGGCATCTCGCGCTTCTTGTTGACCTTGAGCGTGGCCCAGATTGTATCCCCGACCTTGACCGGTGCGCGGTATTTCCAGTCCAGGCCGGCAAAAGCATCGATGCAGCCACTCAAATGCCCCAGGCTGTTAGCCAGGCCGGTGCCGATGGACAGGACGAGCGCGCCTTGCACGATCAATTCTCCGAAAGGCGTTGAGGCCGCGAAGTCAGGATCGGTGTGCAGCGGGTTATAATCCCCGGACAACTTGGTGAACGTCTCCAGGTCTTCCTGCGTGATGGTACGCCGAGCGGTCTCGAAATGCAGGTCGGAATGCAAGTCTTCGTAGAACAGTTTTTCGACGGGCATAGCAACCTCCAGATCAACAGTGAAATGTCAGAGTGTGTCCAGCAATTGCTCGAACAAGACGATGTAGCCTTGCGCTGTGCGTTCGGTGGAAAAACGTTCGGCGATTTCTTCACGGGGGCGGACGTAGGCGTCGCGGTGATCCAGGACTTGCAGTATGGCCTCGGCCAGCCCCTCAGCATCGCCGATAGGAGCGATTTCGCCCATGCCGGTTTGCCGGATGGGCTGGCGCACGCCGGGCAAATCGCTGGCGACGCACGGCACGCCACACAGCATCGCCTCCACCTGCACCAGGCCGAACGACTCGGTAGAGTTGAGGCTCGGTACGACGAGCAAGTCCAGGTTAGGGTAGAAAGCCGCCATCTGGATCGGGTCCAGCACATCCAGGAACTTCCATTTGTCCATATCTTCGTAGCGGCGGATCGCCGGAGCCAGACGGCGGGCATAAGCCTCCTCTGCCAGCACGTCGCGGTACTGTCCGGCGAAGAGGATGCACGCGTCGGGGTAGCGTTCCAGGATGCGCGGGAAGGCGTTGAGCAGCACTTCCACACCTTTCTCCGCAGCCATACGCGCCGCCATCCCGATGACCGGGTGCGCGCGTTGGGGATTGTGCATTTTGGCAAAGGCGGCGATCCCGGAAGGCGTCATCGGTGGCAATTCCACAGGTGGGGAAATGACGGTGAGTTTGTCACCAAATCTGCGCAAAAGTGGGGAATGATCGGCAAAATCTTGGGTATAAGCAACGACCTTGTGGGAGAACCTGCCTGCCAGGTTGTTCATGATGTCGACGACCCAGTTTACGATGCGATTAAAAACGCCCGGAGAGAGCTGCAGGTCGCAGTGATAGGTGAGAACCGTCGGCTTCTTGAGCAAACGTCCCCGCAGCGCCACGCCCGCCGCGTCGAATTGGGGCAGGTGCAAACTGATGACGTCGGCCTGCGTGACCAGCTTCCACGCCAGGAATCCGAACGTGGGCATGATCACGCCCTTGCTAATGCGCAAGAGCACCGGCGCACGCACGATGTGCACGCCATCGACGGTTTCCTCACGCGGCAGGTGACGGCTATAGCGCGAGGTGAGGATCGTCACTTCGTGTCCCTGCCGGGCCAATCCCTTCGCCAACCGTGCCGCATAGATGGTCAAACCGCTGGTATGCGGGCGGTAATACGTCAAAACAATGAGAACGCGCATAGATGACTCCGTAGTGCGTAACGGGTAATCAGTAATGGGTAATCAGTAACCAGGAATGAACAACGAGCATCCAACACCTAACATCTAACATCCAACAAACAAAGAACGGTTTTCCTCAACCCAGTGGTAGAGGCGCGTAATGCCTTCTTCCACGCCGATTTTGGGACGCCACGCCAGGTAGCCGGCGGCCTTGCGGATGTCAGCGACGAAAATGCGTTGGTCGCCGGGCCGCCAGTCGCTCCACTGCACTGGAATTTTGCGCCCGGTCAGCCGTTCCAACATGGGTTGGAACTCCCGCCACACGGAAAGCTGATTCGCCGCTCCGCCGCCAACGTTGTAAATCTGGCCCGAGACCCGGTCGATGTTGGCAACGGCGGCGTCATAGGCGTCCAACAAATCTTCGATGTAGAGCAAATCGCGCACTTGCTTGCCATCCCCGTAGATCGTGATAGGGCGACCCAATACCGCGGCGATGACGAACCACGCCACCCACCCCTGGTCCTCGACGCCGAACTGGCGGGGACCATAGATGCAACTCTGGCGGAAGACGACGGTGGGAAGGTTATAGATGCGAGCGTAATCGCGCACGTATTGATCACCGGATCCCTTAGAACACCCGTAGGGCGAGTGGAAATCCAACGGATAGGTTTCAGGGATGCCACGGGGATAATCGCGGTAGGCATAGCGCGTTTCTTTCTCTTCCACAATCAGCGATTCCATACCACCATACACTTTATTCGTCGAGGCGAAGATGACAATGGGATGATTGGCCAACAAACGCGCCGCTTCCAGCACGTTGAACGTGCCGGTGACGTTGATCTCGAAGTCTTCGCGTGGATTTAAGACCGAGGAGGTAACGGCGACCTGGGAAGCCAGGTGAATGATGACGTCAACGTCGCGGGCGGCGATGGTGAGTAACGTCGCATCGCGCACGTCGCCCTGGATGAGCCGGAAAGCATCGGCACCATACGTTGCACGCAGCCAGTTGAGATTTGCCAACGCACCGCGCCGCGAGAGGTTGTCGTAGATGGTCAGGCGCTCCCCACGTTCAAGGAGCCGGTAGGCATAATTCGAGCCGATAAACCCGGCCCCGCCGGTAATCAAATAATGCATTGTAGAACCCTCCGTGTTACGATGGATCAGGAGAATTTGACGCGGGCGAAGCTTCAACCCGCTGCGCGTTGCTGACGAGGCTTTTGAAGGAGATGCCCCAGACCAGGAGCGTCAGAGCGCCGAGGATAATGCCGGTGAGGTAAGCGAGCGCGTGGACAATGACGGCGTAGGTCAGCCCAGACTCGCGGGCGATGTCGAAGCCCCAAAAGAGCGCCTCGCGCACCGCAAAGTGGAATGATCCCAGGCCGCCGGTCGCCGGGAACACCATCCCGAAGGCGCTGGACCAGGTCGTCACCATAGCCTTGAGCGGGCCGTCGCCGGGAGGAAGAAAGGCGCGGCACGCCTGCAGCCCCGCTAGGAAATAGAGCACCGTGACGATCCACAACACAACCGACCAAAACAGCATTTCTGCCCCTTCGCGCGCCGAACGCAGCGCAATGAAGCCGTCCAGCGCGTGTTGCACGGGTTTCAGCCAGCGCTCGGGATTGGGAATACCCAGCATCGCCAGCGCCCGCTGAGCCAGCGCTTCGATCTTCTGCGGGAACAGCGCCACCAGGAAAAATATCACCAAAAGACCCAAGGCCAGCACGCCACTCAGCCCGATAATCAACTGATACGAAAACGATCCACCGAGTTGCCCACCGGCCAGATACGCGCGCAGTCCGGGCACAAAGGGCAGCGTCCCCACGAGCAGAATGACGATGAGGAACATGTCCAACACGCGCTCCACCACGACCGTCGAGAGCGCCGCAATGACCGAGACCGGCCCTCGTGTAGCAGCGGCGACGGCGCGGGCCGGATCGCCGGCACGCATAGGCAACACCCCGCTGACCAGATAGCCGATGTTGATCAAACCAAACGTATCGCGCCAGGAGAGCTTGCGCCCCAATAAAATCCGCCAACGTTGCGCGCGAACGACGAGCGTTAGCAGAATCAGTGCGAGCGTCAATAGAAGCCATCCCCAATGGACTTGTTGTAGAGCCGCGCCTACGTCGGTAAAGTTCACGCCATGGAGCGCAGCGTAGAGAGCCAGCGCGCTCAAAACCAGGGTCACGATGATTTGCAGACTTCGCTTTTTCATACGCGATATTATACCACTTTCAAAAACCTTGCGAAGTTCAATTTGCAACCTACGCAAGGTTGACTATAACTCATAAGTATAACGATCAAACTATCGAAGCAACAATGGTCAGGAGGAACTTATGCTCTTAGCTGTAGACGTAGGCAACACCAATATTGTCTTTGGCCTGCACGATGGCGCGACGTGGCTGAAGCATTGGCGCGTGCGCACGGTGCGCGATAAGATGCCCGACGAGTACGGCGTGCTCTTCCGCGATTTTCTACGCACGGCTGACGTGGCGTTGGATGCGCTGGATCAAGTCGTCATCAGCAGCGTCGTCCCGCCGATCACCGACCGGATGGAGGAGATGCTCAGCGCGCAAACCGGCGTGCCCCCGTTGATCATCAGCGCTGCCATCGACACGGGCTTGACCTTCGCCGTGGATAACCCCGCCGAGCTGGGAACCGACCTGATCTCCGATGCCGTTGCCGCCTATAACCACTTTCACGATGCGTGCATCGTGGTGGATTTTGGTACGGCGATGACCTTCACCGCCGTGGATGCGCGCGCGACGTTCCTCGGCGTCGCCATCGCGCCGGGCGTCACCCTGGCGATGTCGGCGCTGGCGGGCGGGACGGCGCAACTGCCGCAAATCCGCCTGAACGCGCCGCCGCGTCCGATCGGCACGAACACCATCCATTCGATCCAGTCCGGCATCGTCCTGGGTTACGTGGGGATGGTGCAAAGCCTCATTGCACGTTTCCGCGAGCAGATGGGCGTCCAGGCGCAGGCGATTGCAACCGGCGGGCTTGCGCCGCTGATCGCTCCGATGACGGGCTGTTTCGCGGCGGTGGACGAATGGCTGACGTTGGAGGGCATCCGGCTGATTGCACTGCGCAACAAGAATGGCGAATGAGCAAATGGGCGAATGGGCGAATCAGCGAGTGGGCGAATAGATCACAATCCAGTACGCTGAACCTTGCTGTTTGGGTGCTCCTGCTGGCGTTGCTCGTGCGTACGGTGTGGCTGGCGCGCTTTCCAACCGACCCTGTCGCACCGGTAGATGCGGAGGGCTTCCATCTGCTCGCGGTGAACGTGCTCACCGGGCGCGGGTTCGCCATCGGGTGGGAAGCGCCCTTCTGCCCGACGACGGTGCGCACCCCGTTGTATCCGCTGTTTGTCGCCGGAGTCTACGCGATTGCGGGCCAAAATCCCGGACGGGTGGTACCGCTGCACCTGCTGCTCGAAGTGCTGACGACGACGCTGGTCATCCGTCTGGGGCGCGATCTCGGCGGTAAGCGAGTAGGATGGTGGGCCGGCGTGCTCTATGCGTGCAACGGCACGACACAGCGTTACACTGGCTATGTGCTTTCCGAAGCGCTGCTCCTCCCGCTTTTGACGGCGGCTTTGTGGATGACCACGCGCTGTCTACGCCATCCCTCGGCTAAGCGAGCCGCCGTCGCCGGATTGCTCTGGGGACTCGCCCTGCTCACCAAACCCAACGTGCAGTTCCTGGCCTTGTTTGTGGGCGCGGTAGCGTTCAGCTTTCAGCGATCAGCGTATAGCCGTCAGCCGTCAGCAGACAACATGCAGCCACATCCTTCAACCACTACGCGACCTCCTTCTCACTTCTCACTTCTCATTTCTCATTTCTCATCTCTCTTTTTCTGGCTGGCACTCACCGTCGTGCTATTCCCGTGGTTACTGCGCAACCGCGCGGTAACAGGCCGGTGGCTATTGTCCACAGCCTTCGAGGAGAACCTGGCGCGGGTGAGCGCCGTGGCGACGCTGGCCGAAATCGAAGGGGTGCGCGTCGAACCGTGGACAGAGACGTGGGAATACTACTACCGTCGCCTCATTTCTGAAGTAGGAACACGTTTTGATTGGGGTACGCGCCTCCCGTTGCCGGGAGCATGTGCGGAACAACAACGCCGCAAGGCTGAAATTGCACGTATGGCCCGCGACATCGTGCGTGCGCATCCGTTCAGCTATCTCCGCGCTCACCTACGCGGCGTTCTGACCAGCCTGAGAGATCCCGGACACCGGCTGTGGTACCACGTAATGACGGGTCAAGAATGGGCAAGCACCGGCGTGGTCGCCGACATCGGGGTGCGGATAGCGTGGTCGCTGGAACGCGGCGCGGTGGGGAATGCGCTGCATGTACTATGGACAGAACGGGTCACGCGCCCGCCGCTGCTGGCGACGCTGCTGTGGTGGGGATTGAGCGCCGCACGCATCGCCGTGTGGTGGGCATGCGGGCGCGGGGTCTGGCGCTTGCGGCGCCAACCGTGGCTGCTGCAGGCGTTGACCGGAAGCATCGTGTATATCCTGCTGCTGCCAGGGCCGATCGCGCACGATCGTTTTTACCTGCCGGCGATTCCGCTCGTGACAGTGCTGCTCGCTGTGGGAAGCGCCGGTGGGCGCAGGAAGTTATCTTTTACGAACGCTAAAGGGATCTGTAAAAGAATAAGTTCCCGCGCAAAGCGCCCCGAAGACGGGGCTTCGAGCACAGAAACGGGAAGTAACTTTTGAGAACGCTAAGAAACCGCCGTGAGCGAGGTTTCGGCGAATAGTTGCTCACGAATATCCTGATTGCTGGCCCGTAGTTTGCGCGCCAACTCCGCCGCGATGCGATGCATGATGTGAAAGCCGATTTCAGGGTAATCGTAACAGAGCTTAAGCAGGCGGTCGCGTGAGATGCGGAGAAGCTGTGTGTCCACACGGCAGCGCGCAGATGCCGAGCGTGTTCCCTCATCGACCAGCAGAATTTCGCCGAACGTGCCATTTTCTCCAAGCATCGTCACCATCATCGGTTCGCTTTGGGTCGTCTGCGATTCTATAAGAATGTCCACCTGCCCGCGCGCTACGATGTAGAGCGCATCTCCAGCATCGTTTTGGTGGAAGATATACTCTCCGGCGCGATAGCCGATCTCCTCACACACCATCAAGACCAGATCGAGGTGAATTTCGTTGAGGTCGCGGAAGAGATCCGATTGCCTTAAAACACGTTTGCTTTCCTGGATGTGCATACGCATACTCCCCACATCAGACTACAACTCGATCCACTGAAGATCGTCAGTAGCTAAATCCAAAATCGCACAGGTGGCACACCGCCACCGCGTGCGGCCAATCGCGCCGGGATTGATGAGCCGCGTAGAGCCAATCGTCTCATCGTTGGGTGCGTGCGTGTGTCCATGAATGATGTAGCGGCGTTGCCCCTCATCGGCGGGGGCGCGGATCAACGTTTCAAGACGTTGCCAGCTATCGCCATGCGTCAACGCGATGCGTGCACCGTTGAAACTGAGTTCGTGAACGCGGGCCAATCGATCCGCGCCGAAGCACTCAGCTACCGCCAATGCCAGATTGGGATCATGATCCATATTGCCTCTGGCAATCCACACATCGAAACCCGCAAACAACTTGAGCGTCAACGCGCCGGTCACATCGCCTGCGTGAAGCACCGTCTGCACCTGCGCCTGGCGGAAATGCGCCAGGGCCAGATTAAGTGCATGGACTTCGTCGTGCGTGTCTGAGATCAAACCGATACGCATGATTTTCTATCCACACAACCCATGACGCGCGTGGGTTTAGTTCTCACGCACATCGGCGACTTTGACGTCAAGGGCCTCCATCGCACTGACAAGCGCATCACGCTCAGCCCCACAGACTTTGACCATCAACGCACCGCCGCCGTCGGGCCGGTGGAATGTGCCCAGGGCAATGATGTCACCGCCGAGCGCCGCGATGCTACCGGCGATGCGACTGAGCGCCCCCGGCTCATCGACGAGGTGCAACGTCAGGCGCACACCAGGCTGGCGCGCCCCCATCATCCCCAGAATAGTCTTGAAGACATCGGTTTCAGTGATGATGCCCACCAGACGGTCGCCATCCAGCACCGGCAGACCGCTGATTTTTCCATCGGCCATGATGCGGGCCGCCTCTTCCAGAGGAGCATCGGGCGTGATGGTGGTCACGTCCTTCGCCATGATCTCTTCGACCTTGAGCTTGGAGAGCAGATAGCCCACTTCGTAGACGCTGAGGCTGGTCGCGGGCGACGGCGAAGCATAGAGCAAATCCTTCTCAGAAATGATACCAACGAGCTTCCTTTTCTTGTTGACGATCGGCAACCGGCGCACATTGTGCTGGCGCATAAAGCTCAACGCCTCGGCGACCGGCATATCGGGATTGATCGTCACAGGATTGGGGGTCATACAGTCTTTGACTAACATACACGCCTCCTCTCTATAATTTCAGAATGCTCCTAATTGGCATTGCACGATGCGGATACCCATTTGGTCGGTGACGTAGCCGACCAGCATTTTGGGGATGGCGAACTCCGCAGCAATCTGCCACGCACGGATGCAGGTTAAATTGCCACCGGCATCCAGAGCGGCACGGATGGCATCCTCAAGGTCCTCAGGTACAGGCCGCTCCGCGATCTTGGCGGCTTCCCATCCTTTGGTGTGGCCTGGATAGCCAAACAGCCCCAGTTGGCAGTGATCGAGACCTACACCCAGCGCGTCGGCGGTCTGCCCAAGGACGAGCGGCGCGACTTGAGCCGCTTCTGCTATCGCAAAAGCCTGCGCGCAGGCCAACTTGCCCTCCTTGACGCGCGCTTCTATCGCCGCGGCGAGCGCGGTATCCACCACAAAATCGGCAGGTAATCTTTTATCTTTCACGTCGATCCCCCATTTTGACCTCACCAGTGATAGACTCAAGCATATACTGACCCCGGAAAATTGCAAATATGCGAACTGGACTATAATCATTTATGGTGCTATGCTGTTTTAACGCCTGAACAACTCCATAGCCCTCGCAAATTTCACTTTCACCATCAGTCAAACGCAAAGGAGGTCATACCATGTGGCAGGAATTCAAGAAATTTGTAATGCGCGGGAACATCCTCGACCTGGCCATAGCCGTCGTCATCGGCGGTGCATTTGGTAAGATTGTGACATCGTTCGTCAATGACATTTTGATGCCGCCCATCGGTCTGCTTCTCGGCAAAGTCGATTTTTCGAACCTGTTCATCAACCTGTCAGGACAGCAGTATGCGAGCCTGGCAGCGGCGCAAGAAGCCGGCGCGGCGACGATCAACTATGGCGTGTTTCTCAACACGGTATTGGATTTCCTCGTCGTTGCGCTGGTGATCTTTTTGCTCATCCGCCAGGTCAATCGAATGAAGCGGGAAGAGCCAGAAGCGCCTGCCGAGCCGACGACCAAATCCTGCCCCTATTGCTTCACTGACATTTCCATCAAGGCCACACGCTGCCCGCATTGCACGTCACAGCTAGAAGGGTGATTTCTGGATTTACCATCACCGTAAAAAGGACGGAGGCTTTCACCTCCGTCCTGCGTAGCCAGGTTACGCTGTTACTGCTTCAAGACAAGCGGCAGGTACACTGCCGTAAGCACCAGAACATCGATGTTTGCGGTTGCGTGTAGCGCATTGGCATCGATAACGAGTAAGGTGAGTTGATTTGCGTTCAACACACCTTTGATGTCGGGGTGTAAAGCGGGGCTGGTTAGTTTGAGATCGGCACCCAGCACACCATCTGCGCTTGACGTCCACAGATAGGTATACGGCGCTTGCCCACCCTCGACTGTGCCATCCAGTTCCACACTTGATCCTGCATTGATGATTGTGCCGGGCGCAGGGCTGGTGATGGTCACTTGCGGGAGCGCCGTGGGATCGTCGGCGGCAGGAACGTAAATGTTCACATCGCTGGCGACGAGGGCCGTTACAGCAGTAGTCGATTGTAGCTCGATCGGGATACCGACCGTCTCCGTATACAGATCGGCAACGAACACCCACACCGGGATCAGTTGCGTCTGGCTGATGGAGAGGGATTGCTCGTAGTAGGCCAGTGTGGGATCGGGTTTGCCGGTGCGGTCGTAGACGAGTGCCTGCGGCGGCTGCGCGAGGGCGATGGTTGGGTCGGCCAGGAAGTCGGTCCACGCGGCGTCGGCGGTCTTGATGGGGACCGTGACCGGCGCGGAAGCCTGCAATCCTGCGGGAACGCCAGGGATGGATTCGTAGTCACGCCAGCCCCCCTTCATCCCGATGACTTCCCCGTTATCACCGATGTAGAAGTTGAGACGTGAGCCAGGACCGACAATGGAAATATCTTGCATCGAGTAGGGATCATAGACACTGCGAGCGTAGTGGAGAGCATAGTTTGTCGGGCTGATCGCAGTCACCGAGGCGATCCCCGCCTCACCAAAACCTGTTGCCGGGCCTTCCAGTTCAATGGTAGGCGCGATCTGGTTGCCAAAGAAGTCCCGTGCGCCCGGCAGACCTTCGCCGTGGCTGGCCATGAAGCTGCCCACGAGCGCCTGAGCCTCGCGTCCAGATTGGGGAAGCGTTCGCGGAGCTTCTGGATTTGTCCAGAGTTCGCCCAAGTTTTGGAAGAGGAACCCGCCGCTGAAAGCGTCCACGCGCAGCGTACTACTGATGCTATCAGCCATGTAGAACGCCGATCCGTCGGGTGCGGCTAAAACTTCACCGCTCAGTCCGAAAGCCTGACCGACCTGTTTTACGAAATCCTCATTCACCAGGCGCGGCGAAACGTTGAGAATAGGCAGGCTTTTGGGAATGGCGGCCAGTTGCAGCGGCGCAGGCGTGCCGGCGACGTGATCCCAGTACCAGTAACCGCCATTGTTGGGGTAATCAGGGCTAACGTATCCCTGTCCCCAGATGTAGTCGTTGTAGCTGTTCAACTCTTCCGCCAAAACACGGGCGCGCACGCCGGAGGGCTGCTGATCTTCCACAGCGGTGAACCAGGCCTGCGTGACCGTCTTCGCGCCGTGTCCAAAGATCCACCAGCCCTTCTTCTGCATCTGATCGCCCCACACACCGCCGTCGCCTGGATAGACCACGTACATCGTGTTGGCAAAGCCGAGCATCAGGTGCAGGCCATTAAAAGCCTCGTGCCAGTACCACATGCTATCATTGCGCAGAACACTGCACGAGTCGAACGCCAGCCATTCGAGGTCATTGTCGCCCAAGGAGCGGTAAGCTTCGCCGGGTGAAAGATGCCAGTCGTCGTTATTGCTGCTGAAGTATACGGAGCTGAGCGCCTTGTTGTATCTCGGGTCCCAGGCGCTCGAACCGTGGGTGCCGATCATCGCCAGGTCCACCGTGTCGATCAAGCCGTTGCCGCCATACGACGCCGCCTTGAAATCACGCTCCCAGGCATTGGTGTTGCCCCAGTTGAAGCGCCCAATCCATCCTCCATTACGCAATTCGTTATAAAGGTTGTTCGCCGAGTAGTACCAGTTGGCACGGTCATCGGCAGTACCGGGCCAATCGGTGATCCACTCGACGCCGACCTCAGCAGTGTCGCCGTCGTCAAGAACGGCAGACACGCTGTTATGATTTTCAGGGGGGAGTTCTTTGGCATAACTGCTGCTGGCGGTGGTCCCCAATGAGAATCCAGCAAGGAAAGTAACCAAAATGGTGAGTTTCAATATTCTGGCAAACATACGCTACTCCTTTTTTGCTCGGTGAATGAATAGAATATGTCCACGGTCGGGCGGAAACTTAGTGAGGATTCTCGGCCTGTGAGCATAGAGAATTATTATTATTATACTACCAAAATAGATTTGTCAATATATCTATGATGTTAATATTGAAAAATTCGATTTTGTGTATTGACAGGTACGTCAAACTGTGATACTTTTACGATAACACGCGCCGTGATTGCGCGTGGATGATAAACGCCGAATGTTGAGGGTAGATGTGCTCAACAACGGGGGACCCAGGTTGGGGGCGAATCGACGGCACGCCGTCGTAGGGTCAACTTCTTCGACCCGAGTCCGGCAGCTAACCTCGTAGGTGTACAAGAAGAAGGCTACCTTGTGTGTCAAGGTGCCTTTTTTTGTTTGTAGCACTCAGCCCTCAACGTTCAATGAGTGGTTTCCAGGAAAAAGGGCTGAAGGCTGAAAGTTGATTGCTGAAGGCTAAAAAGGAGTGAGCATGCAGACTATACTGACAACGCCCGGTTCTTTCGTCGTCGGCGCTAACTACTGGGCCTCGCACGCGGGGACGGCGATGTGGCGCGAATGGCGGCCTGACGTGGTAGAGCGCGATTTCAAGACATTAGCAGCAGAGGGTTTGCAGGTCCTGCGCGTCTTTCCGCTGTGGCCGGATTTTCAGCCCCTCACCCAGCTGTACGGCGGTGCAGGCCGCCCGGTCGAGATACGCCACGGCGAAGCAACGTTGCCGGTAACTGAGGCAGGTCACGCGGGCGTCTCTGCCAAGATGATGGCGCATTTTACGGAATTCACACAGTTGGCGGCCCGCTACGATCTCAAACTGATTGTGGGTTTGCTCACCGGTTGGATGAGCGGGCGCTTGTTCGTCCCGCCCGCGCTGGAAGGGCGCAACGTGCTCACCGATCCCGTGGCGTTGCTATGGGAGACGCGCTTCGTACAGTATTTCGTGCGCCATTTCAAAGACGATCCCGCCATCGCCGCGTGGGACTTGGGCAACGAATGTAATTGTATGGCGCCGGTTCCCGGTCACGAAGCGGCGTGGGCGTGGACGGCGGCCATCGTCAACGCCATCCGCGCGGCGGATGCCACACGCCCTGTCGTCTCCGGGATGCACAGCCTCACACCGACCGGCGAGTGGCGGATGCAGGATCAGGGCGAGCTGACCGACGTGCTGACCACGCATCCGTACCCGGTCTTCACGCCGCACTGCAACCAGGATCCGGTCAACACGATTCGCACGCAGTTGCACGCCACGGCGGAATCGCTGTTCTACGCAGATCTGGGCGGCAAGCCCTGTTTCGCCGAGGAACTGGGCACGCTAGGCCCGATGGTCGCCAGCGACGCCGTGGCTGCCGACTTCATCCGCGCCGGGCTGTTCTCGCTGTGGGCGCACGATTTGCGCGGTCTGCTGTGGTGGTGCGCCAACGACCAGACGGAGCTGACCGACGCGCCTTACGATTGGTATTCGATGGAGCGCGAGCTTGGGATATTACGCACCGATGGGACGCCGAAACCGGTACTCAAGGAGTTCGGGAAATTCCGCGCGTTTGTGGACAATCTGCCACAGCCATTGCCGCCGCGCAACAAAGAAGCCGTCTGCATTCTCAGCGCCGACCAGGATCAATGGGGTGTGGCTTACAGCGCGTTCGTTCTGGCGAAGCAAGCCGGCTTCGATCTGGAATTCCAGTACGAGGCACAGCCGCTCAAGCAAGCCAATCTCTACCTGCTACCCTGCATCGGCGGGCATCGCGTGATTCACCGCCGCCGGTATATGGAACTGATGGCGCGAGTAGCGGAAGGGGCAACGCTCTACCTCTCCTACGCGGGCGGCTTTATGAGCCACTTCGAGGCATTGACCGGCCTCAAGGTCTTAACACGCGACAAGCGAGCAGGGGTAACGCAATTGACGTGGTCTGATACGGACTTCACACTCGGCGGCGATTACAAATTGGCGCTGGAAGCGACACGCGCCGAGGTTTTGGGCGCCGAAGTAGACGGCAACCCCGCGTTCACCGTCGCGCCTTACGGCAAGGGCCGCGTCTACTTCCTGGGATTCCCGCTGGAAATGACGCTGACGACGACGCCCGGCGCGTTCCACACGGCGGAGGCGCAGCCATTCTGGATGATTTATCGCCACATTGCGCAGCCTTTTATGCAGACACGCGCTGTCGTAAAACATCACCCAATGCTCGGCGTGACTGAGCACCCGCTCGATGCCCGCAGCCGCGTAGTGGTCGTCATCAACTACAGCCCGGAGCCGGTGGAGACGACATTGAACCTGACTTCAGGCTGGAAGTTGGGGCCAATCTGGTACGGCGCGACCGCGCCGGAATGTGATCCAACCCAAGCAGCGTGCGTGGCGGTTGCGCTGCCACACAACGACGCGCTCGTTATAACCGTCGAAAAACAGAACTGATATAAAATCCCAACTGTAGCGCGAGTTAGCAACTCGCGCTTAGGACGAGTTACTAACTCATCCTACAAAAATCAATCAGTATGCAAGGAGTATGAATATGGTGGGCACAAACACTGACTACAAAGTTCGGGCCGTATGTTGTGACTACAAGGCCGCCGATGACGCCGTCTACGAGGCGCTGCGGCGGGCCACGCTGCCCCTGGAACGTGCATGGGCCAAACTCCGCGCGGCGAAGCGCATCGCCATCAAGTTCAACCAGGACTGGGTGCTCAGTCACGTTGTTTACTTCGACGGACAGCGTCGCCAGTTGGTGAGCGACAGCGTGGTGCGTGCGGTGCTGCGCCTGCTGCGCGAGGAGACCGGCGCCGAATTGATCTGCGTGGACGCCAGCTACTACGTGATGTACCAGGAAAACGCCAAAACTGTCGCCGATACGACGAATATTGATGCACTCCTGCGCGAGTTCGATGTGCCATACATCGACGGGACGAAGCCGCCGTATACCATCGTCGCTGCGCCGGGCGGCGGGCAGATGTTCGCACAGTACGGGATGATGCAGGACGTGGTCGAAGCCGACGCGCTGGTGTCTGTAGCGAAGATGAAGAACCACGCCTATATGGGCGTCACGGCCTGCCTCAAGAACCTCTTTGGGCTGATGCCGGGGATTATGCCGGGCCGCCCGCGTCACTACTATCACCACCTGGTACGGATGCCCTACATGCTGGCGGACATCGGGCGCATCTTCGACCCGGCGCTCAACATTATCGACGCGCTGGTGGGTCAGGCCAGCTCCGAATGGGGACGTGAGCCGGACATCGGGCGCATCGTCAACGCGCTGATTGCGGGCGACCACGTCATCGCCACCGACGCCTGTGTGACACACTTGATGGGCCACGATCCCCACAGCGATTGGCTCACCGAACCGTTTCACCGCGACCGCAATGCGCTTCTGGCGGCGGTGGAAGGCGGTTTCGGGACGGTGGACCTGGATGCAATTGACTTCACATCCGAGGTTGCGCCGCAGCCTGAGGGCACGTTCTACGCCAAAAAGGGCGACGACCTGCGTACCGTCGTCACCTGGCGGCGCACCATGTGCGAGCAGGCGCTCTACTACCGCGATCATCAGCGGGATTTCGCCGAGAAGTACGCAGGTGAGTTTATCCTGCTGCAAGACGGCGAAGTGCGCTGGCACGACAGCGACGGGATGCTGCGCGTCAGCCGCCGCAAGCTTTCAGGCGCGCATCCCGATCACGCGATGTTCTTCAAATACGTCGATCCCGAAGAGCGCGAGCAGGAGCATTACGAGGTCTATGAAAAAGCTTTGCAACACGTCGAAAGTCTTACGGTCTAAAGACCAACACACCCTTTAACCCTGCCGCTTCAGCGGCTTTTTTGGGAGGAAATGATATAACGATGGATACACAAAAAAGTCAACACTGTGTCCGTGCACTCCAGTGCGATTATCGCGCAGAGGATGAGGCCGTTTACGAGACGCTCAAGCGGGCCACTGCGCCGTTGAGACGGGCGTGGGATAAGCTGAAAGCGGCGAAGCGTATCGGCATCAAGTTCAATCAGGATTATGCGCCCGCTCGCACGCCGCACTTCGAGGGGCAGCGCCAGCAGCTCGTCAGCGATAAGGTTGCGCGGGCGGTGGTGCGCCTGCTACAGGAGGAGACCCGTGCCGAGTTGTTCTACGTCGATACCACCGTCTTCCACCACGACGGCAGCCCCGACCCTGTGGATTCCACGCACCTGGCCCCGCTGATGCGCGAGTTCGGCGTCCCCTACGTGAACGCCGACATCCCCCCCTTCGACGTCTATCAAGTTCCCGGCGGCGGGCAGATGTTCCGCCAGTACGTGCTGCCGCGCGTCGTCATGGACGCCGATGCGCTGGTGGACGTCCAGCGGATGAAGAACCACGCCTTTATGGGGATCACCCTCACGCTCAAGAACCTTTTCGGCCTAATGCCGATGCGCGAGCCGGAAGGCCGCTCGCGCCACTATTTCCATCACCTGGTGCGGATGCCCTACATGCTGGCGGACATCGGGCGGCTGTTCAATCCCACGCTAAACATCATCGACGGGTTGATCGCGCAGGCCGGCCAGGAATGGGGCACGGGCGAAGGGTTGGTGCGCGTCACCAACACGCTGATCGCCGGAGATCACCCCGTCGCCACGGACGCCTGTACAGCGCACCTGATGGGCCACGATCCGCAGGCCGACTGGCTCACCGAGCCGTTCCACCGCGACCGCAATGCATTGCTGGTCGCAGCGGAGGGTGGGTTCGGGACGGTAAACCTGGATGAGATCGATTTCGTCTCCGAGGTGGAACCGCAACCGGAGGGGACATTCTACTCTATGATGACCGACCCGCTCGAAACCGTCATCAGTTGGCGGCGCACCACCTGCGAACAGGCGCTCTACTACCGCGATCACCAACGCGAGTTTATCGAGAAATACGCGGGCGAATACATCCTGCTTCAGGAGAACGAGGTCAAGTGGCACGATACGAGCAGCTTCCTGCGCCAGAGCCGGCGCGTGCTCTCCGGCGACCGGCCTGATCAGGCGATGTGGCTGAAGTACGTCGATCCCAACGAGGTCGAGGGCGAGCACTTCGAGGTCTACGAGCGGGCATTGGCGGACATCGCGGCGCGCGGGTTATAGTCTCTGCGAAATCTTGCAAGGGTGAGTGACAAATTCCATTTGCTTGCGTGGTAAGTTGACCTATACTTCGTATACAAGCACTTTACAGTAAGCGAGGGTGTGAAATGACAGTAAGTCAAACGACAGTTACAGTTGAGCTTCCTAATGTCGCCATCGAACAGTTGCAGGGGCTGGCACAAAAACAACGACGTTCCGTGCGCGACATCGTGAAAGACCTGATTATGCGCGCGCTGCCTGAACTGCCAGAAGACGTCAAAGGCGAACTAGAGACATTCAAGCATCTGTCAGATGATGTCTTGTGGCTGTTAGCGCGTAGTACATTATCCGAGGAAGAACAGCGCGATCTGGCGTGGCTCAATGATGAGGCGCAGCGCAAACCGTTGATAGGTTCTCAAGTACAGCGCCAGCGGGCATTGCTCGATAAATACGACCGCGTCCTGGTACGCCGCGCCGAGGCGGCGCGCGTGCTAAAAGCACGTGGCTACGACTTATCGGACTTGGCAGTTCTCCAGACGGCATAGATATGGCCTACATTTCACCTGAGATGCGCCGATGTGTCGCCGATGCTGCCCGACATCGGTGTGGCTATTGTCAAACGCAAGAAGCTGTCGTCGGAATGCCCCTTGAAATTGAGCATATCGTACCTGAAGTCGCCGGTGGCGATTCGGAAGAAGCCAACCTCTGGTTGTCCTGTCCACGCTGCAATCGCTACAAGGGAGCACAAACGCGCGCGCCTGACCCAAAAACAGGTCGAGTAGTGCCGCTTTTCAATCCACGCGTTCAGCCCTGGAAGGAGCACTTTTCCTGGGATCAAGAAGGGCTTTATGTTATCGGGCTGACGGCGATTGGACGCGCTACAATACAAGCCCTACAAATGAACAATCCCTTTGTCGTGTATTCACGTCAAGTCTGGATTGACTGGGGATGGCATCCCCCGATTGATTGAAAGGGTTATCTCTATGACCAAAGCTAACTGGCGCGGCAGTTTCGCCATCCCGATGACGCCCTATACGGACGATGATCGCATCGATGAGGATGTGCTCGCCGCCGAAATTGAGTTCTGCATCGAGAGTGGCGTGGGCGGGATTATGACGCCGTTGATGGTGAGCGAGTTCTTCGTACTCTCCGAGGACGAGCGCAAGCTGATGATGCGGTTGCCCATCGAAGTAGCCGCCGGGCGCGCGCCGGTCATCGTCAACGTGGCGGCGGTGAACACACCGTTGGCCGTCCGCTACGCGGAGTACGCGCAGGCCACCGGCGCGGATGGCGTGATTGCGATGCCGTCATACATCCACAAGCCGGACTTCGAGACCCTCTACGCTTACTACAAGGCGATTTCGGACGCCGTCACCGTCCCCGTGTGGATTCAGAACGCCAGCATTGCGGCGATGACGCCGGATCAACTGGTGCAGTTGTGTGAGGAAATCGAGCGCGTCAGTTGGGTCAAGGAAGAAGTACCGCCAAGCACGAAAAACATCACACGCGTCGTCGAAAAGAACAGTCCAGCCATTCACGGCGTTATGGGCGGCGGTGGTGGGCGTCCACTGCTGGAAGAGTACGCACGCGGCTCCAAGGGCTGCATCCACGCCTGCCAGTTCTGCGACGTGGTACAGGCCGTGTGGAATCTACTCGACGCGGACGAGTGGGACGCGGCGGCGGACTTGTTCGAGCATCTGCTGCCCTCGTTGATGCTGGAAGGGCAGATGGGTATGGCCTATGCCAAAGAGATCATGGTGCGGCGCGGCGTCTTCAAAAACCACAAAATGCGCAACCAGACCAAGCCGTTGGATGTATACGACATACGCGAAATCGACCGCACGTGGGAGCGTATCCAACCGTATTTGATCTGGAAAAAGTGAAGTACAAAAATCGGGATGCTATGAAGCATCCCGGTTTTCATTCCTGCTTCTTTTCGACCAGCAGCGCCATCAGTGCGTCGATACGCGAGTTCCCCGGACTAAGACGCTGCGCATTGTTCAGCACCTTCTTCGCCAGCTCAAAGCGCGCCAGGTTGATGTAGGCGACGGCCAGGACCAGGTAGGCTTCTAACGTTTCTCTGAGCATCAGCGCGTGGTGCAAATGCAAAGCAGCCAAAGCCCACATCTTTTGCTGGGCGTAGGCGCGTCCACGCAACCATAAGCCCACCTCGTGACCCTCTACGTCATCGTCGAGGCGCAGGACAAGCCGGCGCTCCTTAAACGTGAAGTGATCGTAGAGCCTCAAGAGTAACGCCAGCGAGAGTCCGGACATCACTATAATCACGACGTCACTGCCGATGATGCCGGCGCGCACCCAGTTGACCCACCGGCTCGCGGGCGCTATATCAAATGCGCGCATCATCTCCGGCGTCAGCATCTCCAGGCGGCTGCTGATGACGATGCTCAGCTTGCCAAGCCCGGCGACAATTCGCAGTCCTTCCATAAGCAGCATGGCGAAGTAAAACGGTGCCCACCGGCTGAGCAGGCCAATGATCATGCAGATCGATAATCCGGCGGGTAACAAGGCGAGCCAAAACAGCCCGCGCGGGACAAGCCCGAAGAGGATCGCCGCTTCGTCGGGAGGCAGAATCACACGACCCAGATAAACGGGAATAAGCTGCAAGATGCTCTCAAGCTCGACGCGCATCCCGATATAGGTGAGTAGCAACAGAGGAACCAGCACGCTGAGGAAGACAAACACAATTTCCAACTCGACGAGAATCCAATAGGCAGGCGAGCGGGTCTCCACCTCGCGGCGCTTGATCCACAGCAGTTGTCCGCAGGCAAAACAATGCGGCGCTTCCCATTCGGTGGGCGCCGCGCAACTGACACAATTTAGTTCGTTGTCGAAAATCTCTTCTGCCGGAGGAGGACCGAACTTAGGCATACCGTGTCACGAGCTGCCGCAAAACGTCCGGCGCAAACGCCTGCCCGTGGGTGATATACACGATCTTGGGATCGCGATCCAGCACGGCGCGCAGGCTGGCCCAGTTGCGGTCGAGGTCCCAGGCAATGATGGGACGCGTCGCACGATTGCGGAAGAGCAAACTACCCATCGCCATATCGCCGACGATGGCCTCACCACTGTCGAGCAACACCGAGACGGAGCCGGGCGAGTGTCCCGGCGTCGGGATGACCTCGCCGGCGACACCGTACTCGTCCAACCGCCAGGCCGCATCGAAGACGATGTCCGGCTCTAACGCGGAATTCGGAGCGGGAGAGGCAAAGCGCGCTCCCAGACGCATCAAAAGCCCGAGTAGCCGTGACGTGGGAACGGCACTTGCCGCAAGGTCTTGCTCGCCGCGCAGCGCCGCCGCATCACCTGCGTGGATGGCGACCGGCGCGCCGGTGCGCTCGCGCAATTCGCGCGCACTGCCGATGTGATCCACGTGTCCGTGGGTAATGAGGATCAGCCGGATGGCCTCCGGCGCTACATTGTGCGTTGCCAACGCGTCCAGGATGCGCCCGGCTTGGCCGGCCATTCCGGCATCTACCAAGATGGCCCCGGCGTGACCCTGCACCAGAAAAACCTTGCCCATCGGGCCGAGGGGAATGGGGATAACCTGTGACTGCGTGATATTAGACAACGCACTATCTCCCCGCAGAGATCCGCCATCCCTGCACCATCTCGGTGATAGACGCGCGTGTCGCCTCTGCACCAAAGCCCCACACGAGCAACGTGAAGTAATCGCCGATGCCGTTCGCGCCAAAATCGATACGCCCGCCGTACAACTCGACGAATCCGGCGAGCGCCAGAAAGACGACGGCAACGGCATACGTGAGCCAGGTGAACCAACGCAGGCGGTGGCGCGCGCCAGCCATTTTCTCCGGCAGCGACTGCACGTAGATCGTCGGCGGGCCGGAGAGCCAGCTTTCCGTTTGCGGAAGACCCTTGGGGATGCCGAAGGCGATGTCACTCGCCCCACGCGACAGCGAGTCTTCACCCCTATTGACCGGCGCCGCGAGCGTCGCGACCTGCTCTAACATCACATTGACCTCGCTTTCTACCGTCAGATAAGCATCAGCGTCATCGGGAGCCAGTTCAGCGATGCGAGTTTGTAACGCCGCGATTTTGGGCTGCCATTCCAGCGCATGAGCGTCCGGCAGATTGGCGCCTAGCGACGCCAGATGGCTGGCTTTTTCCTTAAGCTGGGTGATCTGCGCTTTGCCGATGGCCGTCTCGACCTCGGCCTGCAAACTCTGGAAACCGGCGCTGTTTAGCGGGGAAAGGGTGTAAAGGCGCTGTTGCAGCGTCTGCGCCATCGCGCGACCCGTTTTGGTCGCCGCCAACACGGCGAGACGCTCGCGCAGCGCGATAAAGTCATTGACCTGACGGGCCAACGGCTCCAGGCTGGCACGGAACAGAGAAGGATCGTCCAGAGTAGGCATCCCCCGGTGGGCGCTGCGCGCGGCCTCTTTGATCTCGTTGACGTAGAAAACGTCGCCCAGATCCTTAAGTCTGGCGTTGAGGGTATCGTAGTACTCAAGCTGCACCAGCCAGTCAGGACGCCCACGCCGCCAGCGCACCCACAGGTTCTCCGCCTCCAGCACGGCCTGCTGTGCTTTCTCCCACTGCTGCGCTTCGAGTGCCACTTCGACGTCTACCAAATGGGCATCGATGCGATTGTAGAACGGCACACCGACTTGCTGAAGTTCTGCGTCGGCCTTCATTTGCGTGCGGATCTGGCCCAGGCGCACCATCACCTCATCGCGGGGACGGCCCTGCGCGCGGTACGTCGATACGCCGACGCCCAATCCGACGCCCACCACCAACGCCGCCAACGCGAACCAGGGCGGGTCCTTGACGGCAACGTTGACCGGCACGGAGAAGCTTTGGTCGCCGTAGGTGATGAGCAGTTCTCCGGTGAACTGGCCGCTCGGTGCGCCCGCCAGGTCGAAAGTGACCGGTACGGTCAACAGTCCGCCGGAGGGGATGTTGGCGGAAGGCAATTCCACGCCGATAGCGTTCGCCGGCAGGATCGCGTCGCCGGCCGAGCCGCTCAAGTCCAGTGGTACGATGCGCAAGTTCGTTACCGGTTCATCTGCGCGGATGAGCAACACGCGGGTTTCCCGCTGATCCCGCATCGCCGCCACGGTCAATTGGCGTGGCGACACGCTCAAGCCCCGGCCTATGACGTTCTCCTGGGCCGCCAGTGACGCCGTCCCCAAAAGGGATAACACGATGCTTAACAAAATAATGGTCAGTTTTTTCATTGTGGCACTCCTGTCAGGCGCACATATACTGTCGGCAAAGTAATACGGAAACGGCTGCCTTGACCGTCGCCGCTCTCGGCCCAGATACGGCCGCCGTGTTGTTCGATGACCTCTTTAGCAATGGCCAGGCCCAAGCCCAGGCCCCCGTGATGCCGGGTCAGGTGATCTTCGACCTGATAGAAACGTTCGAACACACGCCCCAGTTCATCTTTGGGGATACCGGCGCCATCATCGACCACGGCGATTTCGACACGCCCGGTGTGTGAAATGACCTGCAAGGCAATATGGCCGCTTTCAGGGGTGAATTTGACGGCGTTGTTCATCACGTTGCTCAATGCCAGATCGATCTTGCTGCGGTCGCCATGCACAAAGATTGGCGTGGGCGGCACATTGATGGTCAGTGTTTGTTGCTTGGCCGCGGCAAGGGGCCCCCATTCTCGCGCAAGGTCTTCGACGAGATTTTGCACAACCAGGTTCTCTCGTTTCAATTCGGAGAGGCCGGCTTCCAGGTAGTTCAGGTTTGTCATCTGATCGATGATCGCCTGCAACTTGCTCGCGCCACGCAGCACCATGTCCAGGTCGCTCGTCATCTCACCGCTGGCCTGCTCACGCAGGAAGCTGGCGAAACCCTGGACGATCATCAGCGGTGTGCGCAACTCGTGCGAGGCGATGCTGATGAAGTTGGTCTTGAGGCGGTCAAGATCAGAGAGACGGCGATTGGCTTCCCGCAGGTTGGCAACCAGGCGCGCGTTCTCGATGGCGATGGCCGCGTGCGACGCCATCGCCAGAAGGATGTGAACGTCGCTTTCCTCGAATTGTGCGCCGTCCAGTTTGTTAAGGGCCTCCAGGACGCCGATGCAGCGCGTGCGCACCTGCAACGGGACGCCGAGCAGCGAGCGGGTCTGAAAGCTGATGCTCTGATCCACGCCGGTGTAATGACGCGCATCGCCGGTGACGTCGCCGACGATGGCCGGTTCGCCGGTACTGTAGATGGCGCCGGCAATGCTGCCCTCAAGCGGCACTTTGATCTCACGCAACTCTTCACGACTCGAACCGGTGGAAGCCGCGAAGAACAATTCACCGGTACGCTCATCCATCAACAGAATCGAGGCTGCCTGCGTTCCCAGCAGATCGGCGGCGGTCTGGATGATCGTTTCCAGCAATTGCGCCAGGTCGAGCGTCGAGTTGAGCATTTGGCCGATAGTGACCACGCGCTCGAGACGATCCACCGTCTTCTCGAGACGCTGAATTTGATCGGATTGGTTGAGTGGTACGACCTTAGCCTCCATACTGTTTCCTCCGAAATGAGTCCAATAGTTCCCTAGTTAATGCTTGCCAGGGATCGTCAGATCCCGGCGTAGCGCGCAAGAACCGCGGATCTGACGATCCGCTCCGAGCATAGCCAACCAGGGTGAAATTTCTGCCACGGTGTACTATGCATTCGCCGGTGCTCCAAAGCCATCCATAGCGCTGTGTTGCAACATCCGGGAGACACGCGGCAGGACGATGTGAAAATGGCTGCCGGGACAGGCCCGCTCGTCATAGCCGGGGCTTTCAGCCCAAATTTTACCGCCATGCGCTTCCACGATGCCGCGCGTGATCGCCAAGCCCAACCCCGGGCCGCCGCCCTTGAAGGTCGTTGTCCCGGAAGAATGAATCAACACTTCGCCAGTTTGATAGAATTTGGTGAAGATCAGTTCGCGCACAGATGGATCGATCCCAATGCCGGTGTCACTGACGATGATCTCCACACCGCCCTCAGGAAATTCGTCTTCGTTGGGTGGCAGCGTGCGTCCAGAAACGGTGATCGTCCCACCATCCGGCGTATATTTCAACGCATTCACCAACAGGTGATAGATGGCTTTGCGCATCGCTTCGGTATCGGCCTCGATGACGGGCAAATCATCCAGGCCCTCCAGCGCCAGCATCAGATGACGTTGCACGCAGACATCGATCAAGGATGCACGCACAGACTGGATCAACAACGACAGGATAAGCGGCTCGGGATGGAGTTGCAGCACCCGTCCGTCGATCTTCGCCATATCCAGGATACTGCCGACAATCACCTCCATACGCGAGATGCCCGATTGGATACCGGCAACGATCTGGAAGTAGGCGTCGTTCTTTTTAACTTGCGGATCGTCCAGCAGCATCTGATTGTAACCGCTGATGACGGTAAGGGGCGTGCGCAATTCGTGAGAAGCCACGCTGATAAAGTCGGACTTGGTGCGGTCAAGCCGTTCCAATTGTTGATAGGCCGCCTGTAAGTCGCGCGTGCGATCGCTCAGTTGCTGCACGGTCTTCTCCAACTCACGGTTGACGGTGGCGAGGTTCTCATAGAGCAAGGCATTCTGAATCGCCATCGCTGCCTGGCTGGCAAAAGTGACCGCGAGCGCCTCTTCATCCTTAGTGTAGGGATTGGGGTGTTCGCGGGTGAGGGAGAGCATACCGATGACGTTTTCCTGGTAGACGAGCGGCACACCTAGCCAGGAACGGGCCGGCGGCAGATTTTCCACATAATGCCAATCCGGGCGCTGCTGCACATCGGGGATCAATAACGGGCGTTGTGTGCGGCGCAGCTCGTGAAAGACGTCATCCTCTTTGATGTGGACGCGCACATTGAGCGGTTGTGTGCCAGGCGGGAAACCTTTCTCGGCGACCACGACCACTTGGTTGCCGTACTCCAACATCACCGCTCCACGGTCGTAAGGCACGATGTCGATCAATCCGGCCAGAATGAGATCCAAAATCTCGGTGAGGTCCAACGAGCGCGAGAGCGCCATCCCCACGGTGTAAAGCCGCTCGGTAATCTGGCGGCGCGTTTGTTCAGCCTGATAATTGGCGGCGTTTTGGATCGCCACGGCCACCTGATCGGCCAGGGCTTCGAGCACCTGTACATCTTCCGCGTCGAACGCGCCGGGCACATCGTGCTCGACATTGAGCACCCCCAGCAAGTGACCGGCGACTTCCAACGGCAGCGCCAACTCGGAAGCAATCACGGCCGCTTCGCCTGCTGCTGCCTCAGGAAGCGCAATGTATCGTGCGTCTTCAGCAATATGACTGACGTTGGCGATCTGCCGGTACGCCGCCACCCACCCCACCACACCTTCTGTGCCCACAGCGAGACGGCGGTTTTGCTCACACAGTGCCCGCCCAATTTCGCCGGTTCCGGCGCGCGCTACGACAAACTCCCTCGTCTCGTCCAGCAGGAAGATGCCGACGTGATAGTAGCCGTAGTCTTCTTTGATCAACGCGCAGACCTGGTTCAGCAATGTTTCCAGATCGAACACGGCGGTGATATTCTGCGCCATATCGATGGTGGTCTGCAAAGCACGTTGGATGCGTTCGGTGGTGCGCAACGTCTGCTCCAATTTCGCGCGCTGCTGTCGTTCCTGAACACGCAGGCGCTCGATGCGCACGTAGGTACGGCGATGAACGACATGCACCAACAACGATACCGCCAGGGCCGAAACCACAGCGAAGGCAAAATGCGTCCAGGCCGGATCCGGGCCAATCAGCCACGCTGCGCCAATCCAGCCAAGGACTGTGCCCACGACAATCACGCTCCACCAGGCAGTGGAAAAGGCCACAAAGCCGGCACCAATCAGCAAGAGGGTCACGTTCGTCGTCTGCAAGGGATCGGCGGTGAGGACCATGTGCAACAGAATGTTCAACAAGGCGAGGAAGGCGTCGGCAGCCGCAACCGGATGCGCCCAACGGAACGGCAATTTCCAGCGACGCAACGCCCACAGCAGTCCAAAGTTGAGCAATGATGTCAGCGCCGCCAGGGCGATCATCACCGGGGCGATGTCACGGGGCAGCACGAAGGTGTGGCTAACGGCGAAGAACGCAAACAGCACACCGAAGATCAGCGCCAGCGTAGGGAGACTGTCGCGCAGATCAACATCGAGCACATCGCGCAACCTGGCCTTGTACTGGTGCGCGTCTTCCTCGATGAGCGTTTCTTTCAGCAGTGGCGTTTCCATAACCTGTACATCCCATCTACAACCGGTGACCAGCGCCTATCGATGAAAGAGGTGGCAAAGCCGTTCCCGGTTCCAACAAAGGGATTACAAAACTGAAGGTGCTGCCCACGCCGACCGTGCTCTCGACCCAAATGCGACCCCCGTGTTGTTCGACGATCTCACGACATATCGGTAGTCCAAGCCCGGTCCCACGAGCCGCGTACCCCATCGAATTGGTAATCTGCTTGAACTTTTCAAAAACCTGGGAAAATTTGTCCGCCGGAATGCCGACACCGGTATCTGCAACGCTAACCCACAACCACATGTCAGGCCCACCAGTCTTTTTCAGGCCACGGAGGGCGGCAGGCGCATGGGTCGCTTGCCCATTGACACTGCGCGCGCGGATGATAATCTCCCCGTCGGTGGTGAATTTCAGGGCATTGCCGAGCAGATTGGTCATCACCTGCACCATACGGTCACGATCCATGATCACCACCGGCGGAAGGTCCTGTACCTCCGTCTTTATCGGCAGATTTTTCTGTAGCGCCAGCATCTGCATCCCATTCACCGCCGTGTCAATGATCTCCTGGAAGGAGACTTCATCCCTGGACCATTCGGACTTACCCGATTCCATCTTGGCGATGTCGAGCACATCGTTGATCAAGCGCGTCAGGCGTTCGCCTTCGCCGATAATGATTTTCAGGTTCTCGGCGATGCGCTCCACAGCCCACCGCCCGCGCCGGTCGCTCTCATCGATGCGCGAGACTAACTCCTGCTCGAACATTTTCTGAATCAGCCGGACAAAACCGATGACCGACGTGAGCGGCGTGCGCAGTTCGTGAGACACCATCGAGATAAAGTCGGTTTTCATCCGATCGACGGCCTGCTCGTGGGTGATGTCCTGCAACACGGTGATCACCCCCGAAGCGCCGGTCGCTGAGACGCCAACAGGCTGTGACAGTCCCCTGTCCCAAAGATCCCGCTCAACCAGCCCACAGGCCGAAACTTTGTATACCTTGCCGGCAATCTCCTCGCGGCCACACAACGCCTCCCCGGCCATATTCTGCATCTGCACTTCGCCCGGATAAGCAGCCGCCGTCTCAACCAACCGGGCCAGCGATTCAGAGGACAGCACCGTCGTCAGGGGCACGTCGAACAGCCGGTCGACAGGGGCATTGACAATGTCGGCGAAAGCGGGATTGGCCAGCACAATCTGTCCGGCGGGATCGGTCACCACCAGCGCATCGGTGATGTTCTGAATGATGGTGTCCAGACGATCGCGCTCGGCTTCGAGCTGGCTCGTGCGCTCGGCCACGCGCACTTCGAGGGAACGGTTGTAATCCTGCAAGGTTTCGTAAAGTTGCGCGTTGTACAGTGCAGCAGCGGCTTGATGTCCTAGCAAGTCCAGGTTGTTGACTTCTTCACGGGTGAACAAGTTACCGGAATTCTTGGGGCCGAAAACGTAGATACCCAACAAGGTATTGCGCTGCATCAGCGCCAAGCACAACTCGCTCCCGGCAGCCGCAAGCGGATCGGCAGCCTGGGCGATACCTTCAGGCAGGCGCTGACGTTCGTGCATCACCAGGGGATCGCGGTGATCGCACAACCAGGGAATCAGCAACGAATCGCTCGGAATACACACCGTATTCTCCCGGTCGGCAAACGCACACGCGCCGTCATCCGGCAGCAAGATACGGGCCGAAGTCAATCCCAGGCGTTGCGAGACGTCATGGGTCAGCAGATTGTACACATCGTCCTGCATCGAGGTCGCAGACAATTGACGTCCCACATCGCGTAGCATAAGGGCAAAATCGCGTTGCTCTCTGTAGAAAACACGATTGACGAAGTGCTGCGCGTAAAGACGCAACGGGTTGAAAACGGTAAAAAGCACAATCGTCGCGATGATCCCGGCCCAGAAATGGTTGGGCTGTCCGTTAACGTACGGAAGCAAATCCCTGGTGATCAAGAGCACGAGGAAATAGAGCAAAACCAGCGCACCGCCGGTCAACGCATACACCAGGGTACGATTCATAAAGCGATCTACATCCATCAGCCCAAAACGGAAGATCGACACCATAACCGCAATGGGAATCAATAGCAGGGGCAAATTGACCAATGACAGCGGTAGCCACGTGATATTGAAAAACAACGAGGGCACAGCGTAAAACAGGATCCATGGGATCAAAGCCAGGATCAACCCTAAGATGATCCAGCGAATTTGGTTACGCACCCCCGATTTGTGGCTGGTGAAATAGGTGTGGGTGAGGGCAGCTACGGCCAGAGCTAATTGCAATAGCATCAAGGGGTTGGCGACAACGAACAGTGCATTGCGCCGTCCCAGAAGCGTATCGCCGCCAAACAATAGACCGGTGGTCACCGAGACGACAGGGGTAAACAAATGGATCACCCACGGTAGCCAGGGGAAACGACGCAGCGGCGCTTTCGTCTCCGGGAACACCAGCAACGCGTGCAACAACAGACTGAAGGTCAGCCACACGGAAATCGCGTCGAGGGGAATAAAGAACCAGGCCCACGTCACAGCCATATTGGCACTCGCCGTACGAATCAAGTTGTTGATCTGGTTCAGTCCGCCCATAATGAAACCGAGGCTGATCAAGCACGTCGCCAGGTCACGCCCCTTCCCTGTGACAAGGATCAGCGCCACAATGATCATCACGCCACCGATGATCCACAATGCGCCACCACGCCACAGCAAGGGCAAAGCATGATAATCCTGCCAGGGAACGTAGATGCGCTGTTCTATTCCGTCACGAAGAACGGTATACTCCGCACCAGGTTTAGGTTGTGCGGCAAATTGTGGCTCGGCAAACTGGCGCAGCCAATAAAACGGCCTCAGCAGATAATCATCGACATCATAATCGCCGATTTTGAGAATAACGTCGCCGGTATGAAGCGGTGAGTCGGGGAAGACCTGTTCAACGACGAGCTGCGGACCAAAGAAAATGCCGGTTTGATCATTGTAGGCGCGTTGGTAGACGGCGAAAATCCAGATCTCATATAGCAATACCCCGATTGCCAGAATCAGCAATAAGGGTATGCGGATATGGAGATATTTCTGCTCGCGTTCGACCGTCACCCCGCCCCCTACACGTGTACGCGCAGCTATAAGCTTGGACCAACGTCAGAAAATGTCGGACAAGATCATACCAATTCTATCATAACGCAGTTTACAAGCAAATACCTTGCGATATCACTCAAAGCGCGTTGAGCGCCGACCGTAAACGCTCCAATCCTTCCTCGAGCAGCGCCCGTGGACAGCCGAAATTGAGCCGCACGAAACCTTCCCCGCCCGGCCCAAAAGTCGCGCCATCGTTCACCGCGACGCGGGCTTTTCGCAGGAAAAAGTCGTGCGCGTTGCCGGGTAGGCCGGCAGATCGACAATCGAGCCACGCCAGGTACGTCCCTTCTGGCGTAGCGACGTGCACACCCGGCATGAATTGCTCCACAAAGGCGACGACGAAATCCCGGTTGGCCTCCAGGTAAAGCAATACCGCATCAAGCCACGGCTGTCCCTCTTGATACGCCGCCAGCGCCGCCGTATAGCCGAGCACATTGACGGAATCCACAATGCCCCGTCGCGCCGCCAGATAGCGCCGGCGCACTTCGATATCGGGGATCACAGCAAACGAGCAATGCAACCCTGCGATGTTGAATGTCTTACTCGGCGCCATCAACGTGATGGTGCGCGCGGCGATCTCCGGCGCAAGCGCGGCAATAGGGATGTGCCGGTGCCCGCTGAAGATCAAATCGCAGTGAATCTCGTCGGAGCAGATGAGCAAGTCGTGGCGGAGACACAATTCGGCCATGGATAGCAACTCATCCTCACGGAAGACACGCCCAACAGGGTTGTGGGGATTGCACAACAAGAACATCCGCGTGCGGCCGGTAATGGTACGTACGAAAAGATCGTAGTTTACGCTATAGTACCCATCTGCATGGCGGGTCAACTCCATCCCGTGCGTCACTGCGTTGGCAGTCCTGGTGACGCCGAAGAACGGTGGATAGACCGGCGTCTGGATGAGCAAGCCATCACCCGGCTCAAGAAACGCCTGCGCCGCCAGATTGAACGCCGTCACCACGCCCGGCAAGAAGACGATTGACTCCGGCGCGACCGTCCAGCCGTAAAGCTGCTGCAAGCGCGCAACAATCGCCTCCACTAGCGCGGGAGGATGCGCCTCATACCCGAAGACGCCGTGTTCCACCCGCGCCCGTAGCGCCGCAATCACTGGCTCCGGCGCAGCGAAATCCATATCTGCCACCCACATCGGCAGTACGCCCGCACCATACTCTAGCCATTTTATACACTCAGTTTCACGACGATCGATGATACAGTCGAAATCGTAAGTCAAAGCAAGCCTCCTGGGGAAGAAATCGACGAATCAGCGAATCAAAGAATGAGCGAATCACGCCTCAAACCACAACTCGCATCTCTCAACTCGCAACTCACAACGCCGCTATTGTAGCCTGACCAGCCGAAGAGACAAATTGCGTTTTGTGCATCCGCCATTACAATACTTCCCAATACATTTGTGGCGCGCGTTGGCAACGCACGTGCAGGACACGTTACCCACCCGCCCTTACCATATTCTACATGGAGGAAGAGAGCATGGCAGAGAAGGACAAGAAAGATAAAGAAGGCGAGCCGTCATCCCAGAAGGGCGAGAAGGATAAGGAGGGAAAGGCCACGCCCCCCACACCGAAGGAAAAGGTCGTCAAGAGCAAGCACACCGTCGTCATCGACGGGCAAGAGATCGCCTACACCGCGACGGCGGGCACGCTGATCCTCAAGGACGAGGAGGACAAGCCCAAAGCCTCGCTCTTCTACGTGGCGTACACGCGCGACGGCGTGGAGGACGTGGCACAGCGCCCGCTCACGTTCTCGTTCAACGGCGGGCCGGGATCGTCATCGGTGTGGCTGCACATGGGCGTCGTCGGCCCGCGCCGCGTGCTGATGAGTCCCGAAGGCGATATGCTGCCGCCGCCGTACACCCTGGTCAACAACGAGTATTCCCTGCTGGACGTGACCGATCTGGTCTTCATCGACCCGGTGAGCACCGGCTACAGCCGCGCCATCCCGGCAGAAGAAGCCAAGCAATTCCACGGCGTCGAACAGGACATCAAATCGGTCGGGGAATTCATCCGCCTCTACACCACCCGCGCCAAACGCTGGGCCTCGCCCAAGTTCCTCATCGGCGAGAGCTACGGCACGACGCGCGCCGCCGGCCTCTCCGGCCATTTGCAGAACGAGATCGGGATGTACCTCAACGGTATTATGCTGGTCTCTTCGGTGCTCAACTTCCAGAGCATCCGCTTCGACCTGGGCAACGACCTGCCCTACATCCTCTTCCTGCCCACCTATGCAGCGGCGGCGTGGTTCCACAATCGCCTGCCCGGCGACCTGCAAAGCCAGGAACTGCGCGCTGTGCTCACCGAGGTCAAGGCGTTTGCGGAACGCGAGTACACGCTGGCGCTGATGCAGGGCGCGCGGCTGGCAGACAAAGAACGGCGGCAGATTGTGACCCGACTGGCGCGCTACACCGGCCTCTCCGAAACCTACATCGAGCAGACCAACCTGCGCATTGACATCTTCCGCTTCGTCAAGGAACTGCTGCGCGACGAACGCCGCACCATCGGGCGCTTCGACGCGCGCTTCAAGGGCATCGACCGCGACGCGGCAGGCGAACACCACGAGTACGATCCCAGCTACGCCATCATCCAGGGCGCATACACCGCGATGCTGAACGACTACGTGCGCTCCGAACTGCGCTTCAAGAGCGATCTACCCTACGAAATCCTCACCGGCAACGTGCAGCCGTGGGATTACAGCAAATTCCAGAACCAGTACGTCAACGTCGCCGAAACCCTGCGCGGGGCGATGACGCAGAACCCGTTCCTCAAAGTCTTCGTCGGCAACGGCTACTATGACCTGGCGACGCCGTTTTTCGCCACCGAGTACACCTTCGATCACCTGGAACTCGATCCGAGCCTTCAGACGCATATCACGATGGACTACTACGAGGCCGGGCACATGATGTACCTGCACGAGCCGTCACTGGCAAAGCTCAAAGCCGATCTGGCGCGCTTCCTCACCGCCGCGCTGCCGGGTCAGTAATCAGGGATTGGTAATCAGGGAGTAGGGAGTAAGGTGTAGGGAGTAGGAAGTAGGAAGTAGGAAGTAGGAAGTAGGGAGTAGGGAGAAATCACCTCTCGCCGTTCCCCAAACCCTGATACCCGATTACCAATCCCCAATCCCCAATTACCAATCCCCAACCACAACCATGACAACGACGCACAAAACGTCCCCGAAAATACCGCCGGCCCTCGGGCTGGCGATTGGCGTGACGGCGTCCTCGACGGCCTCAACGTTCATCCGGCTGGCGCAGGGCAGCATGACGTCGTTGGCGGTGGCCGCGTGGCGATTGACGATTGCCACGCTCATCCTGGCCCCATTGGCGCTTGCCACATGCCGGAAGGAATGGCGCGCGCTGACCCGGCGCGAGTGGGGGCTGATCGTCGCCTCCGGGCTGCTGCTCGCCGCGCACTTCTACACGTGGATCACCTCCCTGGCCTTGACGAGCGTGGCGGCGTCGGTGGTGCTGGTCGCCACGTCGCCGCTGTTCGTCGGTGCAATCTCGCACTTCTTTCTGAAAGAACGTATGTCGCGGCAGATGGTGATCGGCATGGCGGTGGCGCTCGCCGGTTCGCTCATCATCGGATTGGCGGACGCGGGCGAGGGCGCGCACCAGATTACCGGCGATCTGCTGGCGCTGCTCGGCGCGTTATCGGTGGCGGGCTACATGCTCATCGGGCGGAATCTGCGCGCGCAAAAGGCCACGCCGCTCTCGCTGCTCGGTTACGTTTTTCCGGTCTATGGGACGGCGGCCCTGGCGTTGATGGGAGCAGCGTTGGCTGGCGGCGTTGCGCTTGGCGGCTACCCGGCGCAGGTGTGGCTCTGGCTGACGCTGATGGCCATCTTCCCTCAAATCGTCGGCCACTCGACGCTCAACTGGGCGCTCGGCCACGTCTCCGCCATTTTTGTGGCGCTCGCGGTGCTGGCCGAACCCATCGGCTCGACGCTGCTGGCATGGCTCATCCTGCGCGAACCGCCGAGACTCAGTACACTTATCGGCGGGCTGCTCATTCTCATCGGCATTATGGCGGCGAGCACCAAAAACTCATAAAAAACCCTTGCGAAGGTTAAGGCGAACGAAGTTCGCACACCTTCGCAAGGGTGAGTGAACAGGATACCCTTATGAACTTACTGCTCTTATTCATCCTCGGCAGCATTTGGGGAACGTCGTTCCTCTTTATCAAAATTGTCGTGGGCGAAGTGCCGCCGATGACACTGGTCGCCGGGCGTTTGGGCCTGGCCGCGTTGGCGATGTGGACTTTTTTACGCTTGCGCGGCGAGAAAATTCCCCGCGAGCGGCGTCTGTGGAGCATTTACGCCGTCACCGGTCTGCTCAACGGCGCGCTGCCCTTCACCCTCATCTCGTGGGGCGAACAGTACATCTCCAGTGGATTGGCTGCTCTGCTCCAATCCACCACGCCGATTTTCACCGTCATTTTGGCCCACTTCCTCACGCGCGATGACCGCTTCACGGCGAAAAAAGTGCTCGGCACTGCACTCGGGTTCGTCGGCGTGGGCTTGCTGATGTGGCCGGAATTGCATGGAGGCGTGCGGGCCTCCGTATGGGGGCAACTCGCCATCGTCGGCTCGTCCATCTCCTACGCGATCGCCAGCATCTTCGCGCGCGAGCGCCTGCATGGCGAACCACCGCTCGTCTCCGCCGCCGGACAATTTACCATGGGCTTTGTCTACATCCTGCCGTTGAGCCTGCTGATCGAACGGCCCTTCAACCTCTCGCCCTCCTGGGGCGCCATCGCCAGTTGGGGCACGCTCGCGCTGTTGGGGACGGTCGTCGCTTACGGCATCTACTACGTGCTGCTCCAACGTACCAACGCCACCTTCACCACTACGGTCACGTACATCGTCCCCATCAACGGCCTGCTTCTGGGTGCGTTGATTTTACGCGAGTACCTGCATCCAGAGCTGTTCATCAGCCTCGCGTTGATTTTGAGCGGGGTGTTGCTTGTCAGAACCAACGAAGTTCGATCAAAGCTGCAACATAACACTAGAAACCGCGAATTGCGCGAATCTTCGCCAATTAAAACAGATTCGCGGTGATTGGCGAGATTAGCGGTTTGCCCTAAAGGGGAATGGAAATGCAAGAGGATCTGATAAAGCGCATCGCAGGCGTCGCCGTCGGCGCAGCGATAGGCGACGCGCTGGGAATGCCGCTGGAATTCGGCCCGGCGCGCCCGGCAGACCGGCTGGTGCGCGAGATGCTGCCGGGGCGCATCCCCGCCGGAAGCTTCACCGACGACACCGAAATGGCGCTGGCGTTGGCGGAGAGCCTGCTGGCCCATCGTCCACTTGATCCGGCAGACCTGGCGCAGCGTTTCGTGACGTGGATCGAAAGCCACCCGCCAGATGTGGGAATTCATACTGCGTCCGTGTTATGGCGATTCGCGGATGGCGAACCGTGGGAAAGCGCCGTCGCCGCCGTGCAAGCGCACAATTCCGGCTCGGCGGGCAATGGCTCGGTGATGCGCTGTTGGCCGGTGGCGTTAGCGTGGTGGGATGACCTGGAGCGATTGCTTGCAGACAGCGTGCTCCAAAGCCGGGTCACGCATCCCCACCCGGAGTGCAACACGGGCTGTGCGTTCGTCAATGCCGCCATCTACCATTTACTACACGATGTCGCGCCGGAAGCCGCCATCGCACGCGCGTTGGATGATGCGGACGTCCCCGCTCCCTTGCGCACCGTCATCGAGGCTGCGCCCGGCAAAGATCGCCGCGATTTGCCCAACAGCGGCTGGGTACGGCACACGTTGGAAAGCGTCGTCTGGGGCCTGCTGACGACGCACACCTTCGAGGATGCCGTCGTGAACGTTGTCAATCTCGGCAACGATGCAGACACAGCAGGCGCGGTCGTTGGCGCGCTGGCCGGCGCAGCCTACGGTCTGGACGCCATCCCGCAGCGCTGGCGAGCGGCTTTGCGTGGCGAATTCCCATTGCGTAGCGGTCATCTCTGGCGCGCGGTGAACTTGACCGCCCTGGCAGAACAATTGACAAGAGTGTGACGGGGTGAGCAGATGATTTTCCATTTACCAATTCGCTCATTCGCCGATTCTTTCATTCGCTGATTCTTTCATTCGCTGATTCGCCATTTGCCATTCGAATACGGAGACATTATGGACGACACATTTTTGCAATCCTTCATCGAGGGGTTTGGCGCCTGGTTCGAGGACAAAAAACGGCTACAGGACGGCAAGATGACCGCCGAATTACACCCCTACACGGCGCTGTTCAGCCCCATCCAGGTGAACCGGCTGAAGCTCAAAAACCGCATCGTTATGGGGCCGATGGGCAACGTGTGCATGGCCGACGAAACCGGACGCCCCAGCGCGAAGATGATCGCCTACTTCACGGCGCGGGCCAAGGGCGGTGTGGGCCTCATCACCTCCGGGCTGGTGCCGGTAAACGCCGACCTCGATCCCGCGATCACCGAACCGGGACAGTTGAGCGTGCTCCCGCGCATCGACCGCTCGCGCACGGTCTACGCCGGTTGGCGCAGCCTCGCCGAAGCCGTCCACGCCCACGGCGCGCGCTTCTTCATCCAACTCACGTCGGGATTGGGGCGCGTCGGCTCGCCGGAGTGTCTGCTCAAGAAGCTGAAGATGCCTGTCTCCGCCTCGTGGAACCCGAGCTTTTACATGCCGGCGATCCCCTGCCGCCCGTTGACCGACGGCGAGTGCCGCCGTATCATCGCCGCCACCGGGCAAGCCGCCGCCGACGCCAAGGCGTTGACCATCGACGGCGTCTACCTCCACGGGCACGAGGGCTATTTGTTGGAGCAGATGACGAACCCAGCTTTCAATCGCCGTCAGATGAGCCGGTATAGCGACTGGCAGGCGTTCGGCATCGAAAGCGTGCAAGAAGTGCGCGCGCGCTGCGGGCCGGACTATCCGATTATGTACCGCATCGATCTATCGCTGGCGTTGCAGGCCACCTACGGCGCGCGGATGACGTCCGTGCATCCGCTCAAGCATTTCCAAAATGAACGCACGGTGGAGATGACGCTTGACTATATGCGGAATCTGGTCGCCGCAGGCGTGGATATGTTCGACGTAGACCTGGGCTGCTACGAGAACTGGTGGCTACCGCACCCGCCCGGTCCTATGCCGCCAGGCTGTTATCTACCCATATCACAATTGGTGAAGGCACACTTTACCGAACACGAGGTCAAGGCCAACACCAGCCTGGACGTCCCCATCGTCGCCGTGGGCAAACTTGGCTATCCCGACCTGGCGGAGCGCGCGTTGCGCGACGGTTTGTGCGACATGGTCATGCTCGCACGCCCGCTCCTGGCCGATCCCGATTGGCCGCGCAAGGTCTACGCCGGACGTGTCGCGGAGATTCGCCCCTGCATCGGCGATCAAGAAGCGTGCCTCAACGAGTTCATCAAGGGCGGGCATCCACAGTGCACTGTGAATCCGCGCACCGGATTAGAAGACGTTTACAGCGAAATCCCCCCACCCGCCGCCACGCTCAAGAGAGTTGCCGTGGTGGGGGCGGGACCGGCGGGCATCGTCTGCGCCTGCACCGCTGCCGAGCGCGGGCACAAGGTCACGCTCTTCGACAAAACCGAGCGCGCAGGCGGGATGCTGCGACCCGGCTCGGTGGCGCGCATCAAATTCGACATCGCCAACTACGTCGCCTACCTGGAGACGACGCTCGCCCAAACCGCCAAACAACACGCACTCACCACCCGCTTTGGCGTCGAGGCGACGGCGGAGGCGCTGAAGGCGGAGGGCTTCGATGTGATCGTCACCTGCACCGGTGGGAAACCCATCACGCCGCACATCGAGGGCGTCAATTTGCCGAACGTCATCCATGCGGTCGAGTTGTTCAATCACCCCGTTAAAGCCGCCAACGCCGAACAGGTGGTCGTCATCGGCGGCGGGGAGGTCGGCTGCGAGGCGGCGTTCTTCTTGGCCTATGAGTTGGGAAAGAAGGTCACAGTGGTCGAGATGCTGGCGCATTTTATGAAGGATGCCTGCACCGCCAACCGGGGCTATCTCATCCACTACCTGGAACGCAAAGGCGTCAAGCTGATGAACTGCGCGCAAGTGCGCCGTATCGGGCCGGGCAACGTCAACGTGACGCACAACGTCTCGCCCACCGCGCCCGATCCCTACGTGACGTGGCAGGTTGTGCTGCCGGAGAACGTCAAGAATCCGCTGGCGCGCCCTATCCAGGAGGAAATCCAGGACATCCTCCTACCGGCAGATTTGGTCGTGTTGGCGACAGGCTTCGAACCCGACGACGCGTTGTACGAAGCCTGCGTATCCCTGCACGCCGCGCCGGAATTGCACAACATCGGCGACGCCTTCGCGCCGGGCAACGTTTTCGCCGCGACGAAGGCGGGGTATGCGGTCGGGAGAAGTCTATAGAAGGGCATCATTGCCCACATTGAAAACTTGGGGATATGTTGTAAAATACGTAAAATACGCATTTTACAACAGGAGAGCATGATGACACTAATTCAAAGAGTCAGTCGAACGGACCTGGCCCGCAATACGCGCCGCGTACTCCGCGACGTGCAGCGGGGACGCACTGCGCTGATCGAGAGCCACGGCGAGCCGGAAGCTGCGCTGGTCGACATTGCCGATTATCGCATTCTCCGGGCAGTGATGCGATATTATGCCGAGCCACCGACCAGCGATCCAGAGGCCGGATTGTCGGAAGCTGCCGTACAGGCGCTGGACGATCTCAATGCGCGGTATGCACTGGTCTTCAAGCACTACCTAAATGGCGGTATTAGCCTGGCACGAGCGGCAGAACTGCTGGATATGTCCTGGCTAGATTTGCGTACACGTTGTCTACGGCTGGATGTTCCCCTGCGCACCGCGCCTCAAGATACGGCTGAGGCGGCCAGCGATGTGGCTACTATTGAAGCGTGGTAAACCGCGGAATGAAGAAGCCGGTCCTCTTGGATAACACCGTGCTCTCTAACCTGGCCCAGGTGGGACAATATGAAGTGTTCCCCATCCTGAATTCCCTATTCCCTCCCTGCCGCTTTTGTAGTACAATGCTACGAGTTTGTGAATACACTGTACAGTACCAAAGAGGAGTCACATGTTATATCAGAACGTCTGCATCGAAGGGATGGGATACGTCATCCCTAACCACGTTGTGACCAGCGCCTGGCTGGAGGAACAAATCGCGCCCGTCTACAAGGCGCTGCACATCCCGTTTGGGTATCTCCAACGGCTCACCGGCATCAAGGAACGCCGCTGGTGGGACGATGGCATTTTGGTCTCGGACGCTGCGGCGATGGCTGCCGAGCGCGCCATTGCAAGCGCCGGCATCGACCGCGGCGAAATCCAGTGTCTGATCAACGCGTCCGTCTGCCGTGACTACATCGAACCGGCCACGGCGACCATCGTACACCATAAAGTGGGACTGAGCGACGCGGCGATGAGCTTCGACATCGTCAATGCGTGCCTGGGGTTTCTCAACGGGATGATGACGATTGCCAACATGATCGAACTGGGGCAGATCAACACCGGCATCGTGGTCGCCGCCGAAGATCCCAAAGAAGGGCAATTGGCAACGATCGACTATATGCTCACCCACCCGCCATCCAAAGAAACCATCCGCGACAACATGGCTTCGTTGACACTCGGCGCGGCGTCGGTGGCGATGATCCTGCGCCGCAAATCGAAGTCCAAGACCGGCAAACAAATACTCGGCGGCGCGGCCTACAGCAACACCGAGCACAACCAACTGTGTGTCGCGCAGCGCACGTGGATGCGCACCAATTCCAGCCTGCTGTTGAGCGAGGGCACAAAAGTCGTCGCCCAAGCGTGGCGCGCTTTCCAGGAAGAGACTGGCTGGCGGAACGGTGCGGTCAACAAGATGTTTACCCACCAGGTCAGCGAACCGCAGCGCAAGATCGGGCTGAAAGCGATTGGCGTTCCGTTGGACATCGACCATCCCACGCTGCACTATCTGGGTAACACCGCCTCAGTCGCCGCACCGATTTCGATGGCGATTGGCGTCGACAACGGCGTCGTCGATGAAGGCGACAAGGTCGTGCTCTTCGGCGTGGGCAGCGGAATCAACAGCATCGTGTTGGGGATTCAATGGTAGCGGCAAGGGGCAGGATGCAAGAGGCAAGAGACAGAAATTCAGCGAATCAAGAATCAGCGAATGAAGAATGAGCGATAATCTACAATCCGACAATTCAAAATCATCCAATCTCCAATCACCCAATCTTCAATCGCTGTATCCGTTTGTGTCGCATTGGGCGGATGTGGGTGGAGTGAAAATGCACTATCTCGACGAGGGGCCGCGTGATGCGCCGCCCGTGGTGATGGTGCACGGCAACCCGACATGGTCGTTCTATTACCGCACACTCATCCCGGAGATCGCGCAAACGCATCGTGTCATCGTCCCTGATCATATCGGCTGCGGGCTTTCCGACAAGCCGCAGGATTACCCCTACACACTCGAACAGCACATCCGCAACCTGGAAACGCTGATCGCCCACCTGGAGTTGCGCAACGTCACGCTGGTGTTACACGATTGGGGCGGCGCGATCGGCATGGGCTACGCCACACGCCATCCACAAAACGTCGCACGGTTTGTGCTCTTCAACACATCTGCGTTCTATATGTCCGCCGTGCCGTGGGTGCTCAAGCTGGCGCGCAGCCCCATCATCGGCGAGACGATGCTGCGTGGGTTAAATGCGTTCGCCGGTATGGCGGTCTACTTGGCGATGGTCAACCACAAGCGGATGACGCCGCAGGTGCGCGCGGGCTATCTCGCGCCGTACAACTCCTGGCGCAACCGCATCGCTATCTACCGCTTCGTGCAAGACATCCCCGTGAGCGACAACCACGCCACCCGCGCCACGGTCGATGCCATCGACGCGCAGCTACACCTGTTCCGCGATCACCCGATGCTCATCCTTTGGGGCGCGCAGGACTTCATCTTCACCGTCAAGGATTTCCTCGCCGGATGGCGCGCCCGCTTCCCTCACGCCGACGTCCATATCCTGGAAAACGCCGGGCACTACGTCGTCGAAGACGCGCACGAGCGCATTCTGCCGTTGATGAGAGGATTTTTGGTAGACGGTAGACAGTAGACGGTAGACGGGGCCTGTCTACCGTCTACCTCGCAAGGAGATTCTCATGCAAACACCCGAACACTACAACGTCGCCGCCGCGCTCGCGGAGATGGCGGCGCGCAATCCGTACCAGCCGGGCATCATCTTTCCCGCCGGGCGGGACATCAGAGGGCGTGCGAAGACAGTGCAGTTGAACTTCGCCCAGCTCAACGCCGAGTGCGATCACTACGCGCACGGCCTGTCGAAGTTCGGCGTTGGCATGGGCGACCGGGTGCTGCTGATGGTGCGGCCCGGCGTCGAATTGATTGCCGTGGTCTTTGCGCTGCTGCGCATCGGCGCGGTCCCCGTGCTCATCGACCCCGGCATGGGACGCAAAGCTCTACTGCAATGTATCGCCGAGGCCGAACCGGCAGCGTTGATCGGCGTCCCAATCGTCCACGCACTGCGACGACTTTTTCCCAAGCCGTTTGCCACCGTCCGACGCAGCGCCGTGGTAGGTCACGCCACACCGCTCAACCGCGCGTTGGCGGACACCACACTCGAACGATTGCGCTCCCCGCGCACCGATCCCTTCACCACCGCGCCCACGACGACGGAGAGCGAAGCGGCGGTGGCCTTCACGTCGGGCAGCACGGGCATCCCCAAAGGCGTGGTCTACCTGCACGGGATGTTCCAGGCGCAAATCGCCCTGCTGCGCGACGCCGTCGGCATCCAGCCCGGCGAAGTGGATCTGGCGCTGCTCTACATCTTCGCGCTGTTCAACCCGGCGCTGGGCGTCACCACCGTCATCCCCGACATGGATCCCACGAAATCCGCCGCGATCAACCCGGCGCACGTCGTGGAGGCCATCCAAACCTACGGCGTCACCAACGCCTTCGGTTCGCCCACGATCTGGAAGCGCGTCGCCCCGTATTGTGTGGAACACGGCATCCGCCTGCCTTCGCTCAAGCGCATCCTGATGGCGAGCGCCCCCGTGCCCCCCGCCTTGATCGAGACCATGCTTACGCAGATTCTCCCGCCCGACGCAGACGTGAACACACCTTTCGGCGCGACGGAGGCCATGCCGCTCACCTACATGAGTGGACGTGAGATCGTTGCGGAGACCGCCGCCCTCAGCGATCAAGGCCAGGGTATGTGCATAGGCCGTCCACTGCCGGGGATCGACGTGCGCGTCATCGACATCACCGACCGGGCCATCCCCACGTGGAACGACGCCCTGGAATTGCGGCCCGGCGAAGGCGGCGCAACGCCGATCGGCGAGATTGTGGTCAAAGGCCCGGTGGTCACGCGCATCTATTTGAACCGTCCCAAGCAGACAGCGCTGGCGAAAATCCAGAATTCAGCCGGCGAAGACGCCGGGGGCGGGGTGTGGCATCGCATGGGCGACGTGGGCTACTTCGATGCGCAAGGACGGCTGTGGTTCTGCGGGCGCAAGGCCCACCGGGTCACAACGCGCGACGGCGTTTTGTTCCCCGTGCCGTGCGAGACCATCTTCAACGCCCACCCCGACGCGCAACGCACCGCGCTGGTCGGCGTCGGCCCGCAGGGACGCCAACATCCGGTGCTCGTCATCGAACCACGTGCGGGACGCTTCCCCGAGTCGATACTGGAGAAGCAGCGCTTCACGCTTGAATTGCTGGCCCTGGGCGTGGAGTACCCGCACACGCGCGATATCCAGGATGTGCTGTTCTATCCCGGCATCTTCCCCACGGACGTGCGCCATAATGCCAAAATCCAGCGCGAGAAGCTGGCCGTGTGGGCCGCCAAACACCACCACGAATCGCTGCACACGCGCCCATCCCCGCCCTGCCCCAGCACGAGCCTGCCGCCCACCACCCGCATCGGCGACTTGTTCCGCGCGCTTAGTGTCCTCCTGAGTGTCGCCATCTCCGTGCTTTTCCTGCGGCGTTACCTCACCGACAAGGGATTGGGCAAGGGCAAAGACAATGAGAAATGAGTAACGCGTAATGGGTAACAAGCAACCAGCCCCCAAAATCCAAAATCCAAAATCCAAAATCCAAAATCTCGTGACCGGTGGCGGCGGCTTTCTGGGACGCTACATCGTCGAGCAGTTGCTCGCGCGGGGCGAAGCGGTGACGGTGTTCGCGCGTGGGGCGTATCCTGAGCTGGAGGCGCTCGGCGCACGGATAGTGCGCGGGGATTTGCAGGACGCCGATGCCGTGAAGCGTGCGTGTGCACGCATGGATGTGGTCTTCCATGTCGCCGCCAGAGCGGGGATGTGGGGGCCGTGGGATGACTTCTACGGCGTGAACGTCACCGGCACACAGAACGTGATCGCCGCGTGCCACGCTAACGGCGTGCCTAAACTGATCAACACCAGCTCGCCAAGTGTCATCTTCGACGGCGCGCCGCACGAGGGCGTGGACGAATCGTATCCCTACCCCACCCGCTACGAGAGTCCTTACCCGCATACCAAAGCCATCGCGGAACAGGACGTGATCGCGGCGCACGGTCCCGATCTGCTGACGGTTTCGCTGCGCCCGCACCTGATCATCGGACCGCGCGACAATCACCTGCTGCCCGGCCTGCTCGCCCGCGCCAAAACCGGCCTGCTGCCCCAGGTGGGCGACGGAACCAACAAAGTCGATCTCACCGACGTGGAGGACGCGGCCCGCGCGCATCTCCTCGCCGCCGACGCGCTCGTCACCGGATCGCCACTCAACGGGCCGCCGGGTCACGGGCACGTGTACTTCATCAGCCAGGGCGAGCCGGTGAACCTGTGGACGTGGATTCGCACTCTGTTGCGCGCGCTCGACCTGCCCGAACCGCGCGTGCGCCTCTCGTTGAAGACGGCGCGCGTGGCGGGCGCCGTTCTGGAAAAGTTCCACACCGTCCTGCGCCGTCCCGGCGATCCGCGCCTCACGCGCTTCATCGCCAGCGAATTAGCACAGAGTCACTACTACGACATCTCTGCTGCCCGGCGGGATTTCGGGTACGTCCCGCAGTACACGATGGCGGAGGTGACGGCGAGGGTAGTAGCATGGGTGCGGGAGAGTAGACGGTAGGCAGGAGATGAGTAGGGAAAGATCAGCAAATGTGCAAATCCCTCCCTATCCCAGAATCGAAAATCCTCCAATAGTTCTAATCTCCTATTGCAGTGCGGACACGCATATCGTATAATTAAGGTATAAATTACTGTGACTCCTGTAATTATTGGTGGAAAAAGAGGACGTATGAGCTTAATCGGACATGGAACGGGCTGGTTTGGTACAGGCGGATATGGCGAGGAGACCGTCCGCGTGTGGGTGGATATGACGCTCAAGGCGTTGCCACCAGAGATCGCCGAAGCTGCCCGTATCTGCGCACTGCCAGCGCAGTTCGATATGCGCCTTTTTGTCCTCCTCACCGGCAAGAACGAAGCCGAAGCTATCGTCACCCTCTCGCAGTTGGTCGCCGCCGAACTTGCCCGCCCGCAGACCTCGAGCAGCTATGTCTTCCACAAAGCCGTTCGCCAATACTTGCTTACCATGTGGCGCACCCGTGAGCACTGGGAACACTTCGAGACCCTCACCCAACGCATGGCGGGCTATTATCTGGCCCTGACCTATGAGCAGATTTTACGCCTGCAAGGGCCGGAGTACACTGAAGCATTGGAAGCGCTAGACAGGCTCTATCCCAACATCCAGGCTGCCTGGGAAGGTGCGCTGGCAACAGGGAAATGGGCTTTTGTGCGCGATTTCGCCGCGCTGATGGACATCTATCACTCACAGCGCAAACGCTGGACGCAGAACATTCTCTGGTTGGAACAGGCTATCGCAGCCTGCGCGCACCTGGGTGAACGCAATACCCAGGCTGCGATGTACAACAGCCTCGGCGTCTCCTATATCCAATTGCCGGAAGGCGACGAGATCAAAAACACGCACAAAGCCATCGCCGCTTACCAGGAGGCGCTCAAAATATACACGCCCAAGACCGCACCCGCGGATTACGCGATGGTGCAAAACAACCTGGGCAATGCTTATGCCCGCCTGTCGCCGATGGGCGACGATGCCAACTTGCGGCGCTCTATCGCCTGCTACACGGAAGCGGCCCGCTTCTGGACGGTGGAAGCGGCACCCCTCTCCTACGCGATGGTACAAAACAACCTCGGTAATACCTATATCGTCTTGACCGAAGGAAAGCGCGGCGAGAATCTGCAGAAAGCCATCGTCTGTTACCAAAAGGCGCTCAAAGTCTACATCGCACTCAACAACGCAGGGCGCAATGCCGGGCGGACCTCCTCAGGTTATGCCGAACTCCAATTCAAACTGGGGAAAAGTTACGCAGCCTTGCCGGGCGGTTGGCAAGCTGAGAAACGCTCGGTGAACTTGCGCCGCGCAATTGCATGCTACAAGGCCGTGCTCACCGTCTACACGCTGGAGCACGCCCCCTTCGAATATGCGCAGACCCAGATCGAACTGGGCAACATCTACATGCAACTCAAGGATGGCGATCCGGCAGAGAACCTCAAAGACGCCGTCGCCTGCTATAAAGAGGCGCTGCGTTTCTGGTTGCGAGATGTCAGTTCCATCGGCACCCTGCAACCGGCCATCGCGCAAGAGAAACTAACCTCCGCCTACCTCGACCTGGCCCGGCTGTACGTGAAACAAGGCCGCATCGAGCACGTCCACGCGCTGTATCAGGAAATCCGGCAGCTTTACGCTGAAGAGGAACTGTAACCGTCAGCCCGCGTGCAACTGGATCACTTAACGAAAGTGGAACCCGTAATCGGAATTGAGCTGCTTCGTGTTGCCATAGTGTTAGAAAACACAGGTTCGTCTACATCCCTCTGCGTACTCTGCGGTGAGAAATAGGTCATTCCCCAAAAAGCGATTTGTTGCAAAGTTTAAATTTGGGGATAGAATAAGAGAGATAGATTGGTACAGAAATAGAATCGCACAAACCTGAAAGACAACCAAGGAGGAAAGCGCATGGCGGATGACCTGTTTGATACGTTAGGAACCGATAGTTTTTATGAGGAAGAAGAGGAGCAAGAACAGGATACCGGGGAACAGCAAAACAAGACTTTCCTCATTGCCGTCGTTGTTATGGGTGGACTGCTGGTGCTGGCGTTAGTCGCTTTTGGGGTGTGGGCGCTGGTCATCAATCCGCGTATGCAGGCGCAACAACAGGCAGCATTGGGGTTGGCAACAGAAGTCCCTATTGTGGATGTTGAACTCCCTGTGGATGAAGAACCGCCTGTCGTAGTGGAGCCACCGACGGAGGAGCCGACCGCTACACCAGAGCCAACGGCCACACCGCGCCCAACAGCGACACTGACCCCTACACCCGTCATTGGCCCAACAGCGACGCCCGATGGAGAGGGAGAAGGAGAAGCAGAAGGCGAAGTTGAGGCCGGCGAAGTAACGCCGACGCCAGCCGTCGTGCGCCGCACGCCCACACCTGCTCCTGAAGAGGCCACCACGGCGACGCCGACCCGTCCGGCAACTGCGGCTACCACGCCCACGCGTACCCCTGACACCGGTTTGGGCGAGATCGCTCTGGTAGCTGCGGCCCTCTTGATGATCGTCGTCTTCTTCGCAGCGCGCCGGCTCCGGCAGGCCTGAGCATGAGGGGCTATCGATTCATAGCCTGATCGTATCTATTCAGGTCGATAACCCTGGCGAAGGCCTAGCTCGGGTTTGGCACAAAGGTCGCTTGTGGATGATGAAATCTTCATGTTACCCGGCCTTGTTCGCAACCTTCGCCAGGACAACTGAGTAAGGATGAACCGAAAGGGCGCGAAGTTCTAAGTACTTCGCGCCCTTTGTTTTAGGTGCCCGCTATGTCCCGATATAGTCAATTGTGCTCTACAACAGTGCGGCCCGGGAACTGGTTGTGGATTGGCCTGATCCTCGCGATTGCTGCCGCGTGCTCTCCGGGATTGCCGTTTGCACCGGCCCCGACCGCGCTCCCGACCGCCACAGCAACCGCGACGCTGATCCCCTCACCCATCCCCCCTACACCGACAGCCATACCGACTTCCACACCCACGCCTACGCCCATCCCCACCGCTGACGGGGCCGCTATCCGCAGCCTGGCAGATGCGGGGATGTTAGCCGTGGGCGCGCACATCGGCGACGCGACGTTGATCTGTCTGCGCTACGAAGATACTACCGGCGATGGCATCCCGGAATGGCTGGCGTTGGCGCATCAAAACACGGTTCCCCCGCGCCTCAGCGCCTTCGTCCTGGCGGCTGATGCCGTTTATCCACTCGAACCGGCGTCTCCAGAAGCAGGCAAGCCGAACGTGGGCCTGGGCCAATACCCTACCTGTGAGGTCGAAGTGCGCGACGTCAATGCTGACGGCAAGCCAGAAATTGCCGTCTTCGGCCACGCAGATAACAATGAAACGCTCTTGCACCTCTTTACCTGGGCCGACGACAGCGCAACGCCGGCCGGTTATCGCCGCCTTGGTTTCTTCTCCGGCAATGCCGGTGTCCGCTTTATGAACGTCGATGGCGATCTTAAAGAAGAAATCTGGGAGGGCTACCGCGAGCGTAACGCGCCGAGCCTGGCCTGGTACGTGATCTTCACCTGGGAGGAGCAAAGCTACGGCTGGACCACGGACCGCTTCGGTTGGTACGCTTTGAATCGCCCCCAAACGTATCCCACGCACAGGCCGGAATACGCCGTAATCTCCTTCTACCTGGCGCTCGATGACCGCGACCTGCCGGGCGCGTACACCCTCATGATTTCCCAGGAGGGACGCCCTTACGAAACGTGGGCGCACGGCTTCGCCACCACGGTGCAGGTGGGCGTGGGCAGCGTTCACGTCATCCCCGGCACGGAATCCGAGAACAGCGCGCGCGTCGCAGCGATGGTCACATCTTGGGATAACGAAGGAGGAATGATCGTCGGGCGTCTCTGGAACACCGAATGGGCAACGGTACGCACTACCGACGGCTGGCGACTCACCCGCGCCACGGCGGAACTGCTGGAAGAGTGGGTGGCAACCTATTGGCCGTAAGGATGCCTTCATGAGCAGCGGGATCATACTGGGACGCTTCCTACACGGATTGAGCTTCTTCACGCTGAGCCTAACGGTGTTCTTTCTCCAATACCGCAGCCGGCGCATCCTATTGGCGCGCCGGTTGTACTGGGTGGGCCTGTTTGCCATCTGCGAGGCGGCAGTCGCCTGGTACGATCTCTTTGCCGGCATCCTCCCATCAACGTGGCCTCTGCCAATACTTCTTCGTCCGGTGGTGCTTGGTATGGGCTACATCTTCCTCATCGCTCTGGGGATCCAGACTTTTCTGCCGGAAGAGACAGCGCACGTTTACGGACGCCGCTGGCTCATCGCGCTGAACGTGCTGTGGATCGGTGGCAACGTGGGCGCGTGGCTGGCCTTGCCCGTGCACAATGCAGCCGTCATCGAATGGGGCAACACACTCGCTCATTATCTGTTGGGATTCCCCGGCGGACTGCTGACGGCGATTGGACTGCGACGGCAGAGTTACCAAACGTTAGATGCAACCCTCCGGCGCCGTATCCGGGTCTACCTGCGTCTGGTGGAAATTTCGGCGGCCGTGTTGGGATTCTTGCACGTGATCCTGTACCTGCCATCCCCGACGTTCCTGGTCCCGTACCACGATTTACGCGTGGTGGCGACCGAATGGTTGTGGGTTCTGGTGGGGGTAGGATTGACCCTGGGCCTCAATCGCGCCTTAACCACAGCGCAACTCGAAATCGAACGGTGGATCGAAGGGGTAGAACGCTTGCAGGCATTGGCCGTGGACCGCGAGCGGATTGGCCGCGACCTGCACGACGGCATCATCCAGTCCATCTACGCCGCCGGATTGCTCCTCGAAAGCGTGCAGCCCGTCATCCCCATCGACCCGATGCGCGCGCAGGCGCAGTTAGGCCGCGTGATGGATAACCTGAACGAGACGATCCAGGACATCCGCCGCTACATCTTCGATCTGCGCAGCGATATGCCCGATGACGACCTGCAATCGGGCATCAAACGCCTGCTGCGCGACTTTCACATCAACACGCTGTTGGAGACCGAGTTCGAGGTCGAAGGTGCGCCGGTGGAAATCCTGTCGATGGAACGGCGGCGGCACATCTTCCAAATCGTGCGTGAGACGTTGGCGAATACCGCACGCCACGCCAGAGCGCGCTGGGTGAAGGTTGTGTTACAATATAACGAAAACACGTTGGACCTTACCCTCTCCGACGATGGCGTGGGGATGGAGACGCTTCAGGTGAGCAAGGGACACGGCCTGCGGAATATCAGAGAGCGTGTGCGCTTGTTGGATGGTACGTTGCGCATCGAGAGTGCGCCCAACGAGGGCGTCACTTTTCACTTGACGGTGCCGTATTAAAATGATGTGTGATACGTGAGAACTCACGCATTTCGTATACGAAGGGAGCTAAATGACACTAAGAATTCTGATTGTCGATGATCATGAGGTCGTGCGGTTGGGCCTGCGTTCGCTGCTGAGTAACCAGGCCAACTTTGTGGTGGTGGACGAGGCCGCCTCGGCCAAAGAGGCCGTGGAGAAAGCCGTGCAGCATCGCCCCGACGTGGTGGTGATGGACATTCGCATGCCCGGCGACAACGGCATCGAGGCGTGCCGTGAGATCAAGATGCACCTGCCTAACACCGAGGTCTTGATGCTCACCTCCTACGCGGAAGACGAGATGCTCTTCGACGCCATCAGTGCGGGCGCGGCGGGATACGTGCTCAAGCAGGGTGGCGGCGACGAACTGATTCGCGCCATCCAGCGGGTGGGACAGGGCGAGGCATTGCTCGATCCGGCTGTGACCCAGCGCGTGCTGGCGCGCGTCCGCCAAGCCACCCGCCAGGAGCAGGCTGCCGCATTCAACGACCTGACCGAGCAAGAATTGCGCGTGCTTGGGCTGGTCTCCGAAGGGCGCACCAACAAGGAGATCGCCAAATCGCTCTTCCTGGGCGAGGGGACGGTGCGCAACTACGTGAGCAGCATCCTCTCCAAGCTCGGGCTGACCAATCGCGCCGAAGCCGCCGCCTACGCCGTCCGCCACAACCTGCACGAATTCCTGGAAGAGCTATCGTAAATGCTATTAAAGCAGCCCATCTCTAAAAAGCAACTTGGACTTTTTCTTATTATCGGTGGCTTGGGCGCAGATGTATTGTTATTGATCGTCGGGCGTCTAGGGGCGGGGGCGTGGTCGGGCATCGGCCCGGTCGAAGGCGCAACACTCGTAGGAGGCATGGTGGTCGCGCTGTGCGGCGTTCCGTTGTTGCGTCTGGGGAACGCGCCCGCTGCTGCCGCACACGAACCGCGATACCGGAATGTGGCGCGGTCGGAGACCGGCCACAGCGCAACGGTTTGGGTTGGGCGAGTCCTGGCAGCCCTGGCATTGCTCGCGTTCCTGGCCTACCTGGGCGTTTATATCGGCTACGCCGCTGAACTCTTCCGCTGGCCCTACGACTACGACCAGGGCGAGAGCTTCGAGCTATACGACGCCGTGCTGCACAGCCGGGGCGAGTGGCCCTACCGTGACAGTAGCGTGTATCCCTTCTATTCGTCGAACTATCCACCGGTGTTCCACATCCTCAACATCCTGCTCTTCCCTTTCTTTGGGCAAACGTTGCTTTCGGGGCGCGTCCTCTCGTTCGTCATCACGCTGCTGACGGCGTTTACCATCGGGTGGACGGTGCGCCGCCGCACGAGCGGGGTCTTCCTCCCGCTGATGTGTGGGCTGGCGTACACGGCCTCGAACTTCGTCTACCACATCGGCCCGTTGTGTCGCCAACACCTGACGATGGTGTTTTTCGAAACACTCTGCGTCTTCTTCATCGCGGACGCGGAACACCCGCGTCACGGTAAACGCAACCTGGTGCAGGGACTGGCGTGCCTGTTCCTGGCAGGATATGCCAAGCAGTTGGCGGTCTTTACAGCGGTGGCAGTGTTCGGCTATCTGCTGCTACGCCATCCAAAGCGCGCGCTGGTGAGTGTGGTCGTGTTCGGCGCGTTTTTCGGGCTGGTGTTCCTGGGCATCGATTGGGCCACGGGCGGGCAGTGGTGGCTCAACACCATTTCCGCCAACGTGAACGAGTATATGTTCCCGCAGTTAGTTGCGTTGACGCGCGCGTGGTTCAAGGTGCATACCGTGTTCATTATCCTGGCGGTGGGCATGGTGATCTACGAGACCTATATCGGATCGCTATCGGTCTACGCGCTGTGGTTCATCTCCGCACTCGGCACCGGGGTGATGTCCGGCAAGTGGGGCGCGGGGGAAGCGTACTGGGTTTCGTCGGTGGCGGCGGCGATCATCCTGAGCGGATTCGCCCTGGGCAGGCTGCGGGAACTCGTCGCACAGCGGCGCCCACAGTGGAAGAACTACCTCGCTATAGTGATTCCGTTGCTCTTCCTGATACAGTCCACGCGGATGCTGCACTTGCCAACAGACGGGCCGTTCTGGGGGCCGGTGGCGCGCGTCCTGGGTGTCGCCGGGAAGTCGGTGTATGCCGATTATCCTTATTACGATTCGGTCGGCTACACGCAAGTCGGCCACTTTATGCTGCCGCGCGATTACGAAGGCGGCGCGCGCATCATGGCATACGTACGGAGCACGGACTTGCCGGTCTTCAGCGAAGAGGCGGCTTTCACGATGCTGGCCGGCAAGCCGGTGATCACGAATCCCACACAACTGCTCAACCTGTACAACAACGGCCTGCTCAATACGAGCGAACTCGAAGCGATGATCCGTCAAGAGGCGTTTGGATTGGTGATTATGCGGGCGCAATTCTACCCGCCGCCGGTGCTGGCCGCTATCGGCCAGCATTACGGCGTCGTAGAACACATCCCGATGAATGGCTTCAACTACATCATCATGCAACCACTTAGCCGGCCGGCAGCGCCGTAGCCGTCTGTTAGCGGCGCCCTCCAGAGGAAACGCTGGTGCTGGCGCACACCATGCCAACACGTAAATCTGTCAACGGATTGAACGGATTTTTCTTTTCAATCCGTTTCATCCGTTGAATCCGTTGACATTTTTCCAGGAGCCAATAGCCAATGAAATCCTCACGAGTTGCAAATCTGATCCTCTTGTGCACCTTGTTGATCGGTGGGTTGACCGCACAACCCGCATCGACGCGCACACAAATGGCCTATGATTGTTCCATAGCAACTGGCCTACCCCAAATTGAGTGCGAGGCGCTGGTCGCTCTCTACTCGGCGACCGGCGGCGACGGCTGGTACAACAAGCCCGGCTGGCTTCAGACTCCCACACCCTGCACCTGGTACGGCGTCACCTGTGAGGCCGGGCGTGTGACGCAGCTTTCCTTGCTCAGCAACCGTCTCGATGGCGCGCTTCCGCCGGAAATTGGCAACCTCACAGCATTGACGCGGCTTTATCTGTGGGATAACGCCGTGACCGCACTCCCGCCGGAAATCGGCGATCTCGCGGCATTAGTATGGCTCGACCTGGACAGCAATGCGCTGACGGCGCTTCCACCGCAAATCGGCAACCTCGGCGCGCTGGAGAATCTCTTCGTGGACTACAATGCCCTTTCCGCCATTCCGCCGGAGATCGGCAACCTGGCTGCATTGCGCTCCCTTTCCATAGCCGGCAATGCCCTGACCGGCCTTCCGGCAGAAATCGGCAACCTCACCGCATTGACCGAACTGTACCTGGGCAAGAATGCCCTCACGGCCCTCCCACCACAGATCGGAAACCTTGCCGCATTGCAGCTCCTCTACATGGGCCACAACGACTTGACGGCACTCCCACGAGAGATTGGCAATCTCACCTCGCTGACGGAGATTTGCCTAAACGCAAACGCGCTGACAGCCCTCCCCTCAGAGTTCAGCAAACTTAGCAGCTTGCAATACCTTTATTTCAGCGATAACGCGCTGACGATCCTACCGCCGGAGATCAGCAAACTCACCGCGTTGACGCGGCTGTACCTGAACGGAAATGCGTTGAGCGGCGCAATACCGGAGACGCTGACCACACTGACTTCTCTGCGGCGCTTTACATTCTATGATACAGCCTGGTGCGTGCCGAAAACAGGCCCGGTGCCCACCTGGCTGGCCACGATCAAAGATGTGGCAGGCAACGGGCAAATTTGCGGGCAGTCGCCGGGCAGTTTAAGCGGCGTCGTCACGCTTCCCGATTCCAGACCTGCTGCCGGCGTGCGCGTGAATCTGTACTATCCGATTGCATGGACCGAATGGAGTGTCGTCGCCTCGACCTACACGCTCGGCGATGGCGACTACCAATTCGATGATCTGGGGCAAGACATCGAATATCGCGTGGAATTCATCGACCCGGCGCACGTTTACGCCCCCCAATACTACGACAGCCAACTCACGCTCGAAGAATCCACACCGGTCACCGTTACCTTAGGCATGACGCGCACAGGCATCGATGCCGTATTGTCGCCCGCCGTTGTCAAGTCGGCTACACCTGCAATCACCGTCACCAATGGCGATACGCTAGTTTACCAACTTCTGATATATACGGACATCGATACATCATTGCGTCTCTACGACCCGCCGGATGCCAATCTCACGTGGCAGGGCTTCGTCGACGTAGCGCCGGACACGCTCACTTACGCGGATGGCGCATTCACCGGCACCGTCGCGCTTACGGCTATGACACCTCTCACCGTCGCCTTCGCCGTTCGAGTGAACTTGCCGCCCGAATCCTTTCTCAGCGAGTACGCGCAAGTCAGCAACACGGCCTACTACGCCTTCCCCGATGAAACGATGCTATTGGCGCACCCATCGAACACGCAGATGAACGTTGTGCGGAATGGGGTCGCGAGGATTTTCCTCCCGTTGGTGCTGCGCAGCTTCTAAACATTCGGGCGTCCCCACAAGTGAGGACGCCCGTCTACTGCCTACCGCTTACTGTCTACCGAAATCACTGCCCATTCGTGTAATCCGCGCCCAGGATGACGACGATGTCATAAGCAGCGGTGGGATTGTTGCCGTGGACGACCGCCGATTGCGGCAGCTTGAGCGCCGAAAGGATGTGCTGCGCCGTCAGCGGCTTGTCGCGGTTAAGGATGACCAGCGAAGTATCGTAGTCCTGACGATCGGCGTTATCGTAGGCGAGGACGCGCAAACCGTTCGCCTCGAGGAATTGATAAGTACTGAAGGCCAGACCTGCTGTCTGCGTGCCATTGAGCACCGATAGGGTGGCGGCTTCCCCTTCTAGCGTCTGCATATCTTCGCCGTTACCGATGAGTCCAAAGACATCATCACGCACCCGGCGAATTTCGTCTCGCAAGGGGATGAGGATATCCATATCATCCATTGTCCTCTTAATCAATGTGCTGCGTTCATCAATGACACGGAAACGGGCCTCGTCCATATTGACCTTGGTCGCCAACGCACCTAACGCGATGACTTCATCCAATTGTAGTTTAGGATCGAGTTTGACGGACTTTTCCAGAAGTTGCAACATCTCCGGGGCCTGCGCCGCCAGTTGGGGGAGCATATTGGCTTCTGTGACCCGCTTGAAGATCGCCTTGATGACTTGCTGCTGCCGGCGGGCGCGGTCGAAGTCGCCGCCGTTAGAATGGCGGGTGCGCGCGTATTTCAGCGCCTCTTCACCGTAGAAGTGATGCACTCCGGCATCCACATGAAATAATTGGTAGCCATAATCCGCCGTGGGATACAGTGGATCGTGAATGGTCTCCGGCACGTCGATCGTGATACCGCCGATGCGATCCACAAACTCGACAAAAGCCTGGAAGTTGAGCCGCACGTAATAGTCAATGTCTACACCTAGATTGTACTCCACGGTTTCGACCGCCAGGGCCGGCCCACCGCCGGGATGTTTGTAGGCGTCACCGAGGAAGTGCGCCGTGTTGATGCGGTTCTCGGTATAACCGGGGATCGGCACCCACAGGTCGCGCGGGATGGAGAGCACACCGGCCTGCATCGTCACCGGATCGAGGGTCGCCAGGATCATCGTGTCGGTGCGCCAGTAATCCGTCTCCTGGACGCGCTCATCGATACCGAGGATCAGCACGGTGATGCGGTCGGTGTCGGTCCATATCTTATACGCCTCGCCGGCCACACGCTCGACGTTGGGGCTTTCCTGTTCCGGCTGCCGGATCGTGAACTCCGGCAAAATCTCCGAGACGGAGACCCCTTGCCGCACTTTAACGAAGACAGCAAAACCGGCGGCGGCGGTCAAGAGCACGTAAATCAACAAGAGGCTGAGATTGATCAGCAGCTTATACGGTAGCTTATTCAGTAGGGTGCCAGCTTGTGTTGAGGCCATAGGTCTTGGTGTTTGCCTTACTCTTGTGCTCGGGCCGGTCTACGACCTCGTCCGCCTGCGTTTCAGTTTTGCGGTGGACCGGCGTAATCGTTGCCGAGAATAACCACGATGTCGTGTCCCGCGTTGGGATCGGCGCCTCTGACCACGGCGGTGGTCGGCAAGTTCAGCAGGCTGGCGATGCGGGCGGCAGTCAACGGCTTGTCACGGTTCATCACGACCACCGACTGCGCGTAATCCTGGCGATCGGCATTGCCGACCAGGGCCACGTCGAGGCCCTGCGCTTTGAGGTAATCGGACGTGGTCCCCGCCAATCCGGCTCGCGCGGTCCCATTCAACACGGAGAGCGTCGCCATCTCCGGCGTGGGTGTGATGCCAGACTGCGCACTGCCCTCGTTCGATGCAGGCGCGGGAACGTCGGCGGCGAAGACGTAGTCGCGTACTTCACGCATCTGGTCGCGCAGAGGAACCAAGACCTGCGCGCCATCGGGCGTGATCCATGCTTGTGTACAGGTCTGATCGATCACGCCATAACGAATCGTCGAACGATCGATCTGCGTCGCCAGGTTCGCCAGCGCCAACATTTGATCCAAGGCCATATCGGTTTGAACGGACACTTCGAGCATCTGATAGATTTCGGGCGCTTTCTTCGCCAGATCGGGCAGCAAGCCAATGTTGGTCACTTTCTCCAAAATGGCCGACATCACCTGCTGCTGGCGGCGCGCGCGGTCGAAGTCGCTGCTGGTGTGGCGTGTGCGCGCATATTTGAGCGCCATTTCCCCGTTGAAATGATGCCATCCGGCCTGGATGTACAGCGGGTCATAGCCGTAATGATAATCGGGATACAGGGGATCGTAGATATCTTTCTCAACATAAATGTCGATACCGCCAATCATGTCGACCATACTGACAAAGGCATGAAAGTTGATGCGCACGTGGTAGTCAATCGGCATACCCAGGTTGTATTCGACGGTCGCCCGCGCCAGCGCCGGGCCGCCGCCGGTGTACTTGTAGAGATCGCCCAGGAAGTGCGCCGTATTGATGCGCCCATCGTTGTAGCCGGGAATGGGAACCCACAGGTCACGGGGAATGGAGAGCACGCCCGCCATCTTCGTAACCGGATCGAGCGTCAGCAGCATCATCGTATCGGTACGAAACGGCCCGGTCTCCTGCGCACGCTCATCGATGCCAAGGAGCAGCACGGTCACACGCTTCTTGCCCATCCAGGTCGGTATGACCTGACCGAATTCGTACTTGACGTTTTCGCTAGGGCCACTGCTGGCGGGCAACCCTGACGCGATTCCCGGCCGGGCCAGCATCCCGCGCGCCCACGACATGGCAGACAGCGCAATACCCCCGACGATGACCAGGAAGATGATAACTAACATCCCGGTAATCAACGCCGGCACGGTGTTTTTCCGCCTCCGCCTCACCATGGAACGACTTTTCTGTTGCATCGAAAATAATTATACCATACCTGTACCTGTAGAAAACCAGACGCAGTAGATCACAAATTGCTCCGAGGGGAGTGTCAGATCCATGTTCTGGCCTGAATCTGGCGAGCCAGATCAAGCGAATTTCGATCTATTGAGCCTGTAACCCGGCTAGCGCGGCATCCCACTGTGCGATAGCGGCCTCGGTATCGTAATGTGTCTGGATGAAGCGTTGTCCGGCCTTACCAAGACGGGCGCGCGCTTCGGGATCGCGCAGCCAATTGAGTACCGCCGCCGTAAAGTCTTCCGCCGTGTCCGCCGTCAGCAGATGCTCACCTGGCGTCGCGCCGAGGCCGTGATTGCACACCGAAGTTGCCACCACAGGGACGCCAAACGCCATCGCATCCACCACCTTTTGCAGCAAGCCCCCCGCCACGAGCATGGGAGAGACGAACACCGTCGCCGCCCGGTACCAAGAAGCCAGGTCGTCCACAAAACCGGTGACGAAGCACGATTCGCCGTCCGCCCGCGCGCGGAGTTCTTCTGGTGGACGCCCGCCAACGATGTAGAAACGCACGTCGGGTTGTGCCTCACGGATGCGCGGCCACACGTGATCGAGAAACCACGTCACACCCGCGAGGTTGTGCGCCCGGTCCATCGCGCCGACGAATAGCAACACTGACGGGCCGGGGGGGAGAGCCGGCGAGACATCTGAGTCGACGGGGACAGCCGGGGCCAGCGGCAACAGGAGCAATGAGCGATCCCCACACACCGGAGCCAGCAGCGCCCGGTCGCCTTCGGAGATGGCGAGGATGAGATCGTGACGGCGGCAAAGCGCCGGTTCAAGGGCGCGGAAAACCGTGGTCATCGTTTTCGCCAACAGGCGTTTGAGGCCACGCGCGTGCACCGCCTTCTGCTGCCACATAAACCAGTTCACGTCCTGGGTGCGAAACGACGACGGCGGCAAAGACAGGCCCAGCAACACCACAGCAGTCTGGGTCGTTTCGATGTGCACGAGATCAGGCCGTATCTCGCGCAGCGCCTTTTTCGCCGCGCGCCGCAGTCCCAGGTAACTGCGCGCCAACGCCAGGGGCCGCGGTCCCGGCAGCGAACGATGATGCGGTGTCGTGATGACGCGCTCACAGATCGCTTCGACGGCCGGGAGCAAGGCGCGCTCCTCCTCCCGCATCCGCGCGACCAGTGCCAGCCGGTGTCCACGCCGGTGCAGGGCCTCCATCAGCCCAAACAACGATTCTCCCCCGGCGTGACCAACCGAGGGAGCAGGGAATTGCTTGTAGATAAAGAGAATGTGCGCCATGGATGTTGGAGCTAGCCAACAGATCAAACGGCAATCTATGTTCTGATTTAGGAGCCTTGATAAGCTTTGTGACTTTCTACATAAAAACGCAGAGCCGCTTGTATTTGCGCCTCCCAATTGTTGCTCGTTTTCTGAAACCATTCCAAAATATCCGCATCAACTTGCAACTTTAGCATGACCTGCGGTTGCGGCTGCCAGACTTTCGCACGCTCAAAAAACGTTGCGGACAAAGGCGCAATCTCCGAATAGTCAATCTCCTCATCTGTCATGGCTGCCAGAGCTTCCCAATCAGTCTCAGAAGTGCTGTTCATATCTTCTCCGTTCATTTTGATTCGCTTTACGCGCTGAAATCAGTCGTAGACAATCAGGGCCACGCTCGGTAAACACAATCACCACCGGAATGTCACGCAACATCCCAATTCCTATCCAGCGGTCTTCGCCATAATTTTCACGGTCATCCAGATCTATCAATACCGGGCCTTGAAAGATTTGCGGGACATCTCGAAAATCTATCTTGTGGTCGCGAATGTTGAGTAAGTTTTTCCGCTCATCCCATTCAAAGCGCATCTTCTCTATTCCGCCTTGTCAGTGTTTAATCCCGATTAAGTCTACGCAACCTTACATTACCCAAGTGGCACAGCGACGACGATCATCTCCGGGCGGCTTTGCACCTGTTCGTAGAAGAAGTTGGACACCGCTCGCTCCACGGCGCGTTCCACTTCGTCCGGCGCGGCGCTGCCGCGAGTGGCCTGCACGGTGTTGCGTACCACGGGCTGCGCACGCTCGGTCAGGTCCTCGAGGACTTCCGCCGTCGCCAATCCGCGCGCGGTGATGCGCGGTTCGCCGATCACCACGCCTTGCCGCCGGTTGTACGAGAAGACGACGCTGCACACGCCCGCGACTGCCAGCGACTCTCGGTCCTGGATGACCTGCGGGCTGACGGCGTCACCCACCAGCGTGCCATCCACGAAGATATAGCCGCCCGGTACGCGCTCGCCCACTTCGAGGCTGTCTTCGGAGAAACGCAGGATGTAGCCATTTTCCACCACAGCGATGTTCTGCTTGGGGATACCGACCTCCTGCGCCAGCAGCGCGTGATGTTTGAGATGCCGCAGTTCGCCGTGAATCGGCACGAAGTACTTGGGGCGCAGGATGTTGAGCAGCATCTTCTGCTCCTCCTGGCTGGCGTGCCCGGAAACGTGCACCGGCGCGATGGGGTGATAAACCACGTTCGCCCCTTTTTGGAACAGGCGATTGATGACGCGATGCACGACTTCCTCGTTGCCGGGGATCGTGTGCGAAGAGAGCACCACCGTATCCCCCGGCGTGACGCGCAGCGAGGGATGCCGTCCTATTGCCAGCCGGCCCATAATCGAGCGCGGTTCGCCCTGCGCGCCGGTCGCCATAATCGTCACCTGGTGCGGCGGCAAGCGGTTGATGTCCTGCAACGATAGAATGAGATCGTCGGGCACATCGAGGTACCCCAGGCGGCGCGCCATCTTGACGTTTTTGACCATCGTCGTACCGGCGATGGCGACCTTGCGCCCGAAACTCCGCGCCACATCCATCACCTGCTGGATGCGTGAAATCAGCGAGGCGAACGTGGCGACGATGACGCGACCCTTCGCCTGGCGGAACACATCGGCGAGCGCCGCGTTCAGGCTAGACTCCGAGGGTGTGGTACCGGGTTGATCGGCGTTCGTGCTATCGGCGAGCAGCACCAGCACACCGCGCTGGCTAAATTCCGCCAGTTTGGCGATATCGCTCGGCCACCCGTCCACCGGCGTGTGATCCATCTTGTAATCGCCGCTGTGGACGACGAGTCCAAGCGGGGTGTCGATACCCAACCCGACCGCGTCAGGGATGCTGTGGCAGACGTGGTACGGCTCAACGGTGAACGGCCCCAGGCGCACGGTGTCGCCGGGTTCCATCGGTTGCAGCTTGACGCGCTTCTGCAACTCGCGGTTGAGTTTGACCTCGATCAAACCGCGCGTCAACTTCGTCGCGTAGACCGGCGCGTCGAACTCTTGCAAGAAGTGCGGCAGCGCGCCGATGTGATCTTCGTGCCCGTGTGTGATCACGACGCCGCGGATGCGATCCTCTTTGCCTTTGAGATAGCGATAATCGGGGATGATGTAATCCACGCCCGGCATATCGCTCTCCGGGAACATCATCCCCACATCCACAATCAGGATATTGCGCCCGTATTCGAGCGCCATCATATTTTTACCAACTTCCCCCAGTCCGCCCAGGGGAACAATTTGCAACTTTTCCATACCTTTAACCTTATTTCAAAAATCTTTCGCTCTGTAATGAGCCAGATTCAGTATACACTTAACGCGATTGTGCGTCAAGGTTACGTTTTTCGTTTTTCGTCACGCCTGCAATTGACGCGGGTAGGATGCCGGGATATAATGGCTTTGAAGGTAGCCGGGAAACGTGAGCGGCGGGCGATGTGTGTAACACATCACGAAAAAGAGGAGGTTCGATATATGAGCGTCAAAGAAATCGAAATGGCGATTATGCGACTACCGCCACCAGATTTCGGTGAATTAAGGACGTGGTTTGAGGATTATGCTGCACAAATGTGGGATAAGCAGATTGAGAAAGACTTGAAGGTGGGGCGTCTTGATGCGCTGTTGGCGGAAGTCGATCAGGAATATGAGGCCGGATTGGGTCAACCATTATGATAAACTATTGTCGTAAGCGAAGGACATAGCCGGTTGGTGTAGTAGGCCGCCGACAATATCGCTTCAAGGCTGACGCGGCTACGCTTCTGCAATCGGCGGGGAAACGCGCACGAAGGGGTTTGCTGTTGAAGGTCCGTCGCCGCAGCACCCAGCAGCTTAAGCAGGGCCATTGAGCAGATTTGATTCAAATTGAGGATTGTCTCTTTCATTATGAACAAACACGGTCAAGTAGAATGGTTTAAATACGAGAGATTGGTGTTCAGTTGTTTGAAGAGATACTTGAAGTCTGAGTTTTCTTCGGAAACTGATGTCCTTACGCTACTGGCTATTTCCTCTTTCTTCCACAGTTTAGGTGAAAACTCATTGAGGAATCAGGCCCTTACTAAACTACATAAACAGATTAACGATTTTGGGGACATTGCTGACTCTGGTATGCAACTGCGAAACTGTCTAGCAATTGCGGCTTATTCACTTATTAGTGATAAGGCAAGTCAAGATTTTAGTTTGTCAAGTCAAATAGTTGAATCTTATTTCCTTTATGCCGAAGAGCGTAATTGGTTTGGTGACCCACGGCTTCCTGCACTTGTAGCAAGATTGCATAGTTACAAGCAATATTCATCTGTTGCGTACGACTACCTACATGCAAGTGTGTCAGAATGGATAGAAAGAGATAAAGTTTTAGGTGTTATCTGTTATTGCCTTGTTGAGCAACATGACATCCCGGATGATATTTGCAATTACCTTTGCTCTAAGAACTGGCAGGATGAGAACTTGGAAACTTTAACGTGGGCTTTATTAGCTATAGGTAATCTGCTCGATATTGGATACCGTTTACAACGGGTTCAATATCTTATCGTCGAACAAATATATGAAATTCTATGGGAAACCGATATAATTCGATCGGTTACAGGAAACCACAAGAGAAAAACAGAGGAATTTACTTCTTTTGAGATCGCCTTTGCTTTGTTCGCGTTGAAGCACAGAGAACTTGATCAGATTATTGGTTTTCCGATGTATCAACAGGATGTATTGATAAGTTTAATCCAATTACGTCAAAAACTACTAAATGGTGCTGTTGTATTATCTAGGCGTTGGCTTTTCTTTTTTCAAATCACCGCAATGGCTTTAATACTCGTAATCGGATGGGTTATACTTCAACAACTTGAGATTCAGGATTTATATAGTGTTTTTTTAGAAATCATAGTAGGGGCCGTGTTATGGGGTTTGGGCCGTTGGTATTTTAATAAAGGGTTACCTGCTACAGAGACCCTATCGGAGATCTTTGGTGCTGAAATAGAAAATTGGTCGGAGGATGTATCAAATGAACAGAGTTCAACTGCCTGACAGCATAAGCATCAATGAAGTCCGAATCTATAAAAATGAACTGACGGATGTACATGTGCGGAAATGTTACTTCGCCCCTAATAGCAGACGGATGCTTGATGCCGTTTCTTGGGAAGAAGGTTATGTTCCAATATATTCTGGGCCTAACTGCGTCTACTTGATGAAGACAAAGCGGGATGCAGCAAGTTTGCCTTCAGAGAGCAATATCGAAATTAGTGAAGATTTGGATACGTTTGGTGAGTTACCAAGCGAAATTGCAAGACGGTTTATTTTCGCTGTACTTTGCAGGAGTGTAGAACCCAAAAAGCTTTATAAAGGCCTGGGATGGCAAATCTTCTCATTAAATACACGGTTCAAGTATGGGCATTATGCTGTGAATATAGATATTCGTGACGAGAAAGAGTACTATTCCATTTATCTTGACCCAACGACATTTGTGCTTATACCAATAACCGAAATACGTTCTGATTCTCTGCAGGTTGGGCGGTTATTGATGAAGTTAGTTCCTTCTGCATATGAAGATCAGATTAAGGAGTGGGGACACTCCATCTATCCATCTCATGCAGGATATTTGGTCGAAATTCAGAGAACAAATCAGAACATAACCACCATTCAAGATAATGATTTGATCAAAGTCGAGAAAACGCGTGCTCCTAAAAAACTGCTCGAATATCCAGCATTTTCATTACGAATTATCGCGAATTTGGGTGAAATTGAAGCTCTGGACCCTTCCAAGCACAATCTTAGACAACTACATCCTCTTTCCAGCAATAGATTAAAGGAAACTGAGCAATGGACTACTAGGTTCTTCCCAGACGATTTGCTTGTTATAAATGACCGTAAAATATCTATAGAAAGTCGGGTAACAGAACTCGAGAAAATGTCCCAATACCGCAGAGGAAATAACCGAACTACTTCTTCGCTGTGGTATCCAGATGTACAGTTGCTTTTTGATCCTTTGGGCACTAAAACAGATTACTCACAGCGCACCGGATTGCGCAAGTTTTCCCCCTTTGATGAAAACTCCCGTAACCAATCTTTTGATAGAATAAAGCCTTACGTAATCATGCCCGGTGATTTAGATGTGCAAGATGAACTTTATCAATTTCTAGATTATCTTAAGAATGGTTATGCCAAAAGACAGAATGCCAGCTCTGGTGACGAAGACTTTGAAGGTATTGAGAGGGTATTTAAGATTGATCTCATTTCCCCTAATGAAGATGACATTGTTATTTTGGATGCAGGATCCGTGCAAGAATATGAGCATGCGGCACAAACTCTATTAAGACAATGGGTAGTCTCTGAAGATAAAGATAAAAACCGCATGGTTATTGTGGTAATACCTGAAAAATACAGCGTTGATTCGAGTCATGATCCATACATACCACTAAAGAAGTTATTTATTGAAGAAGGTTTGCCTTCACAGATGTTGGAAATCCGTCACCTGCGGAATTTGGAAAACCCTGCTATTGGCCTTGGTTACCTCTTTTGGAATTTCGCTCTAGATTTGTACGTAAAGCTAGGGGGGAAGCCCTGGACACTAGCTCAACAAATTAACAATGTGCATTGCTTAATAGGTATGGGATTTGGTAGTACACCTGAGAATTCCCTATATGTTGGAATTGCGAATGTTTTTGATGAAAATGGTCAGTGGTTATCTTTTGCTTCAGAAGATAAAGAATTAACAGAGGAAGAGCGGGAAAGCCTTAAGAATTTAGAACATCAGGTAGTTGGCACAAGCAGTTATAAACTGCATCAGGATTTAACCCATCGGATAATCAATGACTCTTTAGAAGTTTACAGTTTGTCTTCTAGGCAAAACATTGCAACCAAAGTAGTCCTTCATAAAAATGGCGAAATTTATGCTCCGGAAGCTTTGGGGTTTCTACAAGCTCTCTCAAGCAAAATACTTGATGGAGCGAAAAGGCTATCAGAGGCAAAGTTTGCACTGGTTTCTATAATCAAGAACCATGAGTTACGGCTTTATGGACCACCTTACCCAAATCTCCCTTGGCCTATGCGTAATACAGTTACTAGAGGCTCTGTCCGATTTTTGGATGAGAATACTGCTGTGGTTGCCACCACGGGAAAAAATCGTGCGTATTATCCTGGTATCGGGACTCCAAAACCAATCTTAGTTGAGAGATATGTACCTTCTGAAGAGATATTAAAGAACACGGGATTTAGTTTAGATCAAATTTATTCGATTGAAGAGATATGTGAACAAGTTCTCGCGTTAACTCAATTGCATTGGGGTTCGGTTAGAAATATTAGACTTCCTGTGACAAGCGAGTATGCTCAAAGAGTAGCTAAGTTTGTTGCCAGATCACAAGCCAATGCAGATATGTTGTTGAAGTTGAAACGATTGTGGTGGATATAGTCCAAGCACTCTTCCCAACAAACGCATTAACCCGACGCCGCTTGCACTGTTGGTAGTGGCGGGTGGCCCGTGACCGTAGGTAGGTTTGTTGCTAGGTTGCTTGCTTCGTAGGCGCGGCGCGGGTTATGCGCGGGTCGCTAGTACGCCCCTTTTGTTCTACATTTGAAGTCGATTTCTTACGCTTCCGCTAACGCCTGACAAACCGGACAAAAGTACGTACTCCGTTGCCCTTGCACGATGCGCTCCACCGCGTAGCCGCAGCGCGGGCACTGCTCGCCGGCCCGGTCGTAAACGCGCAAATAGTCCTGGTGTTGGCCCGTGCCGCCGCTTGGATAGGCGTACAGGCCGTCCAGGCTCGTGCCGCCGTTCTCCAGACCGGCGCGCAACGCCGCCACAATCGCCGCGTGCAGCCGTTCCGCCTCCGCCGCGCTCAACGTTCCGGCGATGCGCTGCGGGTGAATCCCCGCCTGCCACAGCGCTTCGCTCACGTAGATGTTGCCCAGCCCGGCGATGAAGCGCTGGTTGAGCAGCAGCGGCTTGATCTCCCCACGGCGCTGCGCCAGATGCGCCGCCAGCCACGCCGAGGTAAAGTCCGCCGAAAGCGGTTCCGGCCCCAGGTCGCCGGTGATCTCGCGGGGATCGTCCACGAGGTAAAAACGGCCAAATTTACGCTGATCGATGAAGACCACCCACGCGCCATCGCCCAACTGCCAGCGCAGGCGCGCGTGTTTGTCCCCGCGCGCGGGGGCGTCGTCGCCGGGGCCGTCGCGGTAGACGGCGAACTTGCCGCTCATCCGCAAATGCACCAGCAGCGTTTGGCCGGTCGAGAGCGCGGCCTGGATGAACTTGCCGCGCCGGCTGACGTTCGTCACGCGCGCGCCGGTCAATGCGGCGCAGAAGGCGTCGGGGGCAGGGCGATCCACCGTGCGCGGCCAGAGCACATCGACGTGGGCGATGGTCTGCCCGGTAAGCACCGGCGCGAGGTGGCGGGCGATGGTTTCGACTTCGGGGAGTTCGGGCATAGGTGTAAGAAAACCTTGCGAAGGTGTGCACACGTGGTGTGCCTAAACCTTCGCAAGGTTTCGCTTCCGGGTGATTAGCGTGGGTAGCCGTAGCGCGATTCGTAGCGTTGCATCAACACGTTGAAATGCGTCTGCTCCGCGCCTGCCAGTTGCATGAAAAGCTTCTTCGCTTCCGGGTCTTTGGCGATCTGCGCGCTGTTGTTGTAGAGCTTGAACGACTTATCCTCCACGCCGAGTGCAAAGAGCAGCGCGTCTTCTTCGGAAGGATTAGGCGGCAGCTCGGTCAATACCTGCTTTTCCGGCGGGAAAACGACCGAGACGGCGTCGATGACGCTGACGGCGGCCATTTCGGGGATCTCGGACCACCCTTTACCGGCTTCGAGCGCCAGGTATTGGCGTTCGATGTAGTTGTAGTGATCGACTTCATCGGCAGCCAATCGCGTAAACATCGCTGCGGCTTCCGGATCGGTCATGTGCTCCGCAATCGTCTCGTAGAATTTGCGACCGTCACTTTCCAGCTTCATAGCCTGAACCAAGACATCCATCAATTCCATGGTATACCTCCTGGATTTAACAAGATTTACATATTGATTATATCACAAAAACGAAAAGAGCCGAGATCGACCCCGGCTCTTTTTCACTGGCAAAGACTACAAATGTCTCCACACGTATTGGGCCGTGTAGACCAGGTGTTTAACGCAAGTATGTGCGCAACCAGGTGACTCGTGAGACTTTTGTAGTCTGGCTCTGATGGGTCTTACTCCAGAACGCAAACAGCGCCGGGCTGCTTGACGCGCAGAGCCAACGTCTCCATAATGGAGAAGTGGTGTTCGAGATTGGTGGTCTCGACGAAGCCCGTGGCGATGTCCAGCCCCACCGCCAGATCGACGTATTGCGGTTGTGCGGCGATGACCAGCACCTTGTCCTGCGGGATCGAAGGCGAGGCGAAGACACCGCCCGTGGCCTGCTTCTCCACCAGCTCGATTTCGAGGACGCCGCGCCGCCCGTAGACGCGCTGAAGCTTGGTGTACAGCAGCGGGTGCATAGCGACGAAATACGGCGGGTAGAAGCCCTCCGAGACCAGTTTGGCGGTGGCGGCAGAGACATCGGCCAGCGCCTGGCCCTCCTCACCCCAATCGCCGAGTGGCAACGTTTGCCGTCCGGTGACGTTGAGCAGTCCCTCTACGCCCTCGCCGGCGTCACCGCTGAAGATCAACTTATCTTCGGCCAGCGCCAATTGCGTCACCGCCGCCGCGACGGGCGCGGTGTCGAACGGTTGCCCTGTATTCATCAGCTCCAGGTCTTTCGCGGTGATGATGAAGTCCTTCGCCAGCGTACTCAACGTCAACTGGCGGGTGACCTTGGCGCGCACAGGCTCGCCGGTTGCGCTGTTATAGGTATACAACGGGACAGTATACGCGCCAAATCCCAATGGGCCGTACAGATCGAGAATCCGCCGCCCGACGACGACGCGGCCAATCACCTCGCCGACCGTGGCGTCGATCAATTGCCATTGCGCGTCGGTGAGCGGTGCATCACCGCGCATAAGAATGTTTTCCATAGCAAACTCCTTTCAGGTTAGTCTTTAGTCCAAAGTCCAGAGTCAAATCAATAATCAGACCGTTACCAGTTACGAATTCCCAATTACAAGTTACAGCTTACGCTTGAGCGTGCCGACGGTCCACACTTTGGTGGTGGGCGCGGCGGCAGGCGATGTGACCGGCTTGAGCCGTTTGAGCAGCCGCCCGAAAAGACTCTCGTGGTACAGCTCTTGCCCGCGCGCGTCGTCGATGACGCCCTTGGCGCCGGGATCGACCATCTGCGCGATAAATTGGCCGTACATCGCGGCGGTTTCGTTTTCGAGCTTGACGTCGGCTTCCAACATCGCCTGGGGATCGGCGGGTAGCGTCAATGGATGGTGGGTGAGGGGCATCTCTTCGCCGCCGCCCACCAGCTCCTCGCCGAACCAGCCCATGTGCTGCATTTCGTTGATCGCCTGCGTCATCAACTGGCTGGATATTTCCTCATCCCTGTCCATCGTCAAGAAGGAATGAACGAGGTATTGCAGGATCGCCGCGTATTCATGGCTCACCCCCCACTCCAGGGCGTTCTTGTCGACGGTCGCCATCGCAGGTGCGGGTTCTTCCGCCGGTTCCGCGGGCGTCGCCTGCATCTCCAGCGTGATTTTATCGACGAAGTGCGCGAAGTCCCCATGGTGGCGGCGCTCGTCGGCGAGGATGTGCTCGATGTCGGCGCGCAGGTCGGGATCGGTGATGCGGGTCAGATACCCTTCGTACATCGCAATGGCGCGCTCTTCCGCGGCAACATCGCGTTGCATCCATTCCGGGCCGGTCGCGCCAGTCAGGTCGGTGAATCCACGCGCCGTCGTCGGCTGCCCGCCGAGCCGCACGATCCACCGTGAGAGAATCCAGAGATGCCGCATCTCCTCGCGGGCGATGCCCTCGATTTCGCACGCCAACTCGCCCTCGCCCATCATATAGGCGTGACGCAGGTATTGAATCAAAGCCGCGTGCTCATCCTCCACCGCCGCCCTGAGCATCTGAATCAAATCAGCATTGTTCGTTTGTGGCATAATAACCTCCTGATAGCGGTCAGCTTTCAGCGATCAGCAGACAGAAAAGATACTGATCTCTTCCAGCTCCTGATTGCTGAACGCTGACGGCTGATAGCTGATTACTCAACCTTGACTTCCTGGCTGTTTTCCCACAACCCGTGGATGTTGCAGTACGAGGTGGCGACGAGCGTGCCGGGGCCGTTGACCGTGACCGAGCACTTCGCCACGGGGTTGGTCCACACGGGGCCGGTATCCGCGCCCTGTACCGATGCGCCATGCGCGGGGAACTCGAAGTGGCCCACCTGATAGATAAATTTGTCGCCTTCGGGCTTGAAGTACAGTTCCATCCAGGCGATGTGGTGCGCGGTGGTGTTGGGATGGGGGATTTCTTTGCCGATGCTGAGCTTGACCATAAACGGTTCACCCGCCTTGACCGTTTCTGGAGCTTCGATGACCGGAGCGTGCTTTTCTTTCTTCCAATCCGCCGTTTGAATGGTATCACCGAGTTTCATCGTTATGCCTCCTTTGCATAGAATAGGGTATCTACTGTTAAAGGCAGCACTGGCTGCCGCCCATTTTGCTATGGGTTATAGTCTACTACGGTCAAATGAAAAAAGCAAGGTAGACAAGGCACGAATGTTCTACGATGAGTCTCCTGTTCCACATAGCGCGCCAGAGGATTCCGTGGCTAAAGGACGAACGTAGGTCAACAAACTGACCAGCGTTTTGCCCGGCTCTTCCCAGGGGATCATATGCGCGGAGTGCTCGAACCAGACCCCTTGCTTGTAAGGCGCTTCCACGTGATTGAGCCATGCGAACGCTTGCTCTGATGGCGTCGTGTAGTCATGGCGTCCCATAAACATAACAAGCGGGATAGGAAATGCATGGACGTGACTGAAATCAACGTCCAGGAACTCAGGCAAGATCGCGTCGAGGGTGAGCAGACTGCCCTGGTCGATGGCACGCACATCGTCTTCGGTGTATTCGGGAGACAGAAATGGAGCGTCAAAGTAGTACTTCGCCGGTTCCCGGTAGGCGCTCATTCCGCCATAGTATTGCGCCCACTTCCTGGCGAGTATGATTCTCTCGCGCGTGATGGGTTGATCGCCCGGATAAGGCGCAATAGAATCCAGTTCCTCAAGCGCAGGTGTGTTTCCGTGCTTTTGAGCTTGCTCAACGGCATACTCGAAACTGATTCGCTCGTTGTCGCGCGCGTTGATGACCTGCCCGATGCCAACGTAGGCATGAAACAAATCCGGGCGTTTGAGTGCGGCGTGCAGACCCACCACCGTTCCCCAACTGTGGCCGATGAGGATGATTTTGTCTTTGTGGTAACGATTTATGAGGTATTCGGCGACCTCGATTGCGTCCTCGACGTAACGCGCGATGTGCAGCGTATCTCTGATGGAGTCCGGGTCGGCTTCCCCGTAAGTTTTCCCCGCGCCCCTTTGATCCCAGTTCGCCACAGTGAAATACTCTTCGATGGGACGTTGGAACTGCCAAATGGTGGGGATAAGCGGCGACGCCGGCCCACCGTGAACGAACAGAATGAGCGGGTTTGTGCTATCCTGCCCTCGGACATTCACCCATTGGTTGATGCCGCCAATCCTCACCTTGTACGTTTCCTGTATCCCAGATGGTGATGCGATGTGCTCAAGGTCGTCAATAATTTCTCTGGCTTCCGCTAAAGTGGTTTTCATAGATGCCTTCCCGGACGATGCCGATGTGAATCTGCTTTACGCAAGTGCCTGTTGCAGCCGTTCCACAATCTGCTGGCGCACTTCTTTGGCTACCTCAAGCCGCATAGCGTGATCGTATGGACTGCCAAAGCGCGGGTCTTGGAAGGTCAAAGCGCCTAGCTCGACAGCATGGTTATAGCGGGGGACAACCCACCAATGCACGTGCGGGTCCGGCGAGTCTTCACGATAGGACAGATTCATATAACAAGACCAGTTGAACATCGTAGCGTCGAACGCTTTCCGCAATGCGGTTTCCATGGTTTTCACGATGGCGAGCCAGTCAAGAATTTCATCGGGCGTGATCCCGGCCAAATCGCCGCAATGTCTTTTCAAGTGAATGAGACATCTGCCGATAAGACACTGGTTGGGCGCTAAGACGACGCGCCAAAGTGAAGTTTCGTGCACCAACAAGTAGTCCGGGTTATCCGGCGCCCAGGCGCATATAGGGCATGTCATATTGCTTCCTGGTCAGAGCAGAGCAGCGACGAGCGCAGCGACCTGCTCCAGAAAGGCATTGTCGGCCTCGCCGAACGGGGCGAGCGCGTGGGAGTCGATGTCGATCTCACCCGCCACCACGCCGTCCTTGAAGATAGGGACGACGATCTCCGATTTGACGTGCGGGCTGCACGAGAGGTAGTTCGTCTCCTGCGATACGTCCTGGATCACGAACGTCATCTCCGTGTCGGCGGCCTGCCCGCAGATGCCCTGCCCGAAAGCGATGCGCGTGTGCTCCGTCGGCGCGCCAACGAACGGCCCTAGCACTAGTTCGCGCTCGCGGGCCGGATCGACCAGGTAGAAGCCGACCCAGTCGTAGTGCGCGACCTCGCGTTCCAACAGCGCACAGATCGCGCGCAGTTTCGCATCCCGGTCTGTATCCCCCGTCGCCATAATTTGGCGGACAGCGGCCAAAAGCGTCACAAAATCCTGTGTTGTGTTCATCATATCCTCTCCTTTTATGAAAAGCCCTACTTCAACGCTTGCGGCGGATCACAATCCGCCGTCCCCGCCGCGCTTTGAGCCGCTCACGCACACCGCGCATTTCCATTTCGACGGCCCAGGCGAGCATCTCCGGGCGCGGGGCGGCCAGCAGCGGCCAAATGGACAGCCCGCGCGCATCCAACACGGCGTTGGCGGCCTTGATGCCGGTGACGCACGCGCGCTCCATGAACATCGCCGGATTCGAATCGCGTACCCAATCCCCGCAACAAAAGAGGCCGGACCAGGGAGTGACAACGCCCAGGTGCTCCTCCGGCCTGCCGGCGTACAGAAGCGTGTGTGTCGCGTCGTTGCGCGTGATGGTGGCGTGCAGGACACAGCCTTTCAATTCCGGCCAGGCGCGGGTCACATCGGTGATGGCGTGGGCGAGCAGTGCCGCGTCGGGCTGCGCCAGCAAATCCGGCGGCCCGTAGAGGTGCGCTTCGAGCGCGCTGCCGCCCGTCGCCCGCGCCCAACGGATGTAATCCTCGTAGATGCGGTGCAGCCAAAAGAAGTTGTCGAGGACAAAATCGCCGGAGAAGAGGCCCGCTTCCGCTCCTGGGCGTTCCGGCGCGCGCGTGAACCAGAGGCGGATCACGGCGGAGGGCCACCCGCCGGGAAGGCGCAAGCCTTCGGCCTGGGAGGCCGTGTCGGGGCTGGCACGGAGCAGCGTTTCGGCTGCCGGGGTGTCCATCGCCAGGATAAGCTGCGGCGTGGCGAGGACGTAAGGCGCTCCATCGTCCGGGTTCACCGTCGCCTGCCACCCTGCCGCCGCTTGCGCCAGGTATGTGACCCGCGCGCCGAGCGTCACCTTGCCGCCCTGATCTTGCAGCACGCGTACCAATGGCGCAATAAGGGCACGGGCGCTGTCGGTGGGGAAGTACGAGAAAGCCCACGCATCCCGCCGCATCAGGGTGTAGAAACGCAGGAACGCGAAGAAGCCGGAAGCCGGGATTTGATCAGGAGTAGCAGGGAGCGCATTGCGCGACAGCCCGGTGAACAGCGAGGTCATATCCAGCGACCAGCCTTTGCAGACGTCGGCCAACGTCATCCCGTAGAGGGGTTGGTCTTCGGCCAGCGGATCGATGGAGAGGGCCGCAAGCAGCGTGACGACCACGCGAAAGAGCGAGGCGAAGTTGCGCACGCTCAGCATCGTCCAGAAGCGCGGGCGGGCGAACATGCCCAGGTAGTGGAACGGCGCGGGCACCCAACTGTTGCGGATCGCGCTACCGATATTAGCGCGGCGGACGCGAGCGCCGCGGGCGAGCAGCCACGCCTCTTCTTGCGCGGGGACAAGCACCGGGCGGATGCGATGGCGCACGAGCATCGCCTGGAAGTTGCGATACGGCGACCACACGCCGTGGACGCCATGCTCGCCGCCGAAGCGCCACGTCTGTCCCGCGTGCTCGAAGGCAATCTCCGGCCCGGCCTTGAGCCGCCCGCCGGCGTGCTGCGGATCGGCCTCCAGCACCAGCGGGCGCAGGCCGCGCTCCGCCAGGTGCAGCGCCGCCGTCAGCCCGGCGAGGCCGCCGCCCACAATGAGAACGTCGTGCGATGCAGTTGTCATAGGTGTTTACTTTCGACGCAAATTGGGTGAATGTCTACATTCGCAGCTTCGTACACGGATGAACACGGAAAACACGGATTCTTAAGAAAAATCCATAGAATCCGTGAAATCTGTGTACCTTTATCCCGGTGCGTAGGTCGCAATACCCCCTTGCCGGGCGGCTTTGTAGCGGAGCAGTTCCGCCAGCAGCGACCACGGACGGGCCTGCATGAGCGAAGGCTCCACGTAGCACTGCTGGTAGCAACTGCCGCACGTCGATGGCGGCGCGCCGTAGATGTCCATAGCGCGCTGCACGGCTTTGTTCCAGTTGCCGATGGCGAGCAGGTTCACGTCACGCCCGCCGTGGGCGTCGCCCTCGCGTTCGATGGGACGGCAGGGATAGGCCAGGCCGCCGTCGGGCATCACGCGCGGGGCCAGCATCGGGTAGCAGGCGTAGGGATCGAAGTTCCACAACATCCGTAGATAGGCCATGCTGCCGAGCAGCGGCGCGCCTTTGCGCTTGCGGGCGATCATCCGCTCAACGAAGCGCCGGTAGTCTTCGGAGACGAGCAATTCGTAGCGCGGCCAATTGTTGACCGACTGCGGCGAAAACGAGAAGAGCGCCTTGTGCGCCACACACCAGTCCAGCACGCTTTCCACTTGCGCGAGCGTCTCCGGCGTGACAACGCAGTTGAGCGCCAGGCGAAAGCCGTCCGCTTTCTGGCGCTGCGCCACAGCCGCCACGTTGTGGAGGATGGTCTGCGCCGTGCCCGGTTCCGCGCGGATGGTCTGATCCCACAGCGCCGGGCTGGTGGCATCCATGCTGACCATGAGCCGGTCAAGCAGCGGGAGCACGTCCAGGCGCTCGCGGAGCAGCGCCGCGTTGGTCAGCAGTGTGATGTGACGAAAGCGCAATTCATGACATGCGTATGCTAGCAACGCCGGAAGATCAGGATAAAGCAATGGCTCCCCGCCGGTGACGATGAGGCTGCTCGTCCCCTGGCGGATGACGGCGAGCAGGCGTTTGGCGTCATCCAGCGGCAGGGGGGCAGGCTGTTCGGCGTTGCGCCGCGCGCCGAAATCCTCGCAGTAGACGCAGTTGAGGTTGCAGTACGTCGTGACGCAATACGAAACCACCAATGGGCGCACCGGCGTCGCAGCGACGGCCATACGCGCGAGATTGATGACGTAATTCGTCCAGGTGTGGCTCATCGTAAAAAAAGTCCACACCCATGCTATCCAGGTGTGGACATTCCGCGTCGAAGCGTCGTGCTAGTCCAGCGGCTCGAAATCGTCCTTACCGGCGCCGCAGTCAGGGCAAATCCAGTCGTCGGGCAGGTCCTCGAAGGGTGTTCCCGGCTCAATCCCGTTGTCGGGATCGCCCTCTTCGGGATCGTACACGTAACCGCACACAACACATTCGTATTTTTTCATGGCAGTCCTCCTCGGTATAGTCTGGTTGTCTTTAGTCTGGTAGTCGGTATATTTTGTTGTTGCGCCATTATATGCGGGTAAAATGATGCGTCAAGTAGGGGCGAGGCATCCCTCACACCAAGCCTGGTTAACCAAACATCTTGTTGGGGATGCCTCGCTCCTACGCCACCGTATATGATGTCACAATCCGTAGAGGCCACTCCCCCTGTTTGCCGGTGATGTAGGCTTCGCGGTGGCGGGCGAACGCGGCATCCAGTTGCGATAAGGGCACGGTGCGCCTGTCCAACAGCACCGGTGGATCGACCGCGCGTACTTTGGGCAGCGCGAACAAATCAGGCTGAGCGGGATCGCGGACGAAGTCCACGTCGCGGCGCAGCAGTTTTAGCCATCGCTGAATGTCGGGCGCATTGGCAGCGCGGATGCGCGCGAACAGCGCGGCGTCCGTTCCGGCGAAGTCGGCTTCCACGATGACGCCGAGTTCCAACGCCGCGCGCAGCGCCTCGGCCATAACGGCATACCACCCCACCTCCTGCACGGAACACCAACACACGTCATCCAGGCGGATGAACTGCTCGCCGAGCCACCGGGCGGCGTCCAGGTCATCCACCACGATCTGCCCTTCCCAAACACGCAAGTGTGCCAGCAGCGATTGCGCGGCGGCGGCGGAGAAGATTCCCACGTCCACTGTCCCATCGCGCAGGAAATAATCAAGACGGTCGGCGCAGAGCCGCGGCAGCGGCTGTTCAAGCAGCGCGAAGTTGTCCGCGTCGGAGACGAAGCGCCAGTCCAGCCCGTGCCGCGCGCAAATGGCGGGAATTTCGGAACCTTGCAGCATATCCTCGCGGTGCTCCTCGTGGTAGGTGTGCGCGTGGTTGGGGAAGACGAAGTCAACGACGTGCGAGAACGCCGTATGCGGAACGTCGTGCAGCAGTCCGGCGGCCTGTTCCACGGGGTCCGCGCCGAGCAGGCGCAGCAACGCCGCCACACCCAGGCAGTGCTCTAGCCGCGTCGTGGCCCGCTCCGGCTTGATGAAGGCGGTGACGCCGCCCTGGTAGATCGCCGTGAGGCGCTGCACCGCGTCGGCGTGGTACAGATCGATGAACAATGGTTCGGTAAAGGTCACGTCGCCGTAGACGGGATCGTGGATGGTGATCGGTGTCAATGTCTGGCTCCATTTATTTCGTTAGGGTTTGGCCTGCGCCTATTCTACCCGTTATATGAAAATCACAAAACGCGCCGATGCCGGACAAACACACGCCCGCGACGGTGATCGCGGGCGTGTGGATCGGGTAAGTCTACGCTAGAGTTATGGCATGTTTTTCATCACCAACGGCAGGAAGATGAAACGCGACAAAACAACAACGGTAGCCGTAGCGGTCACCGTAACCACATCGATCGGACCAGCGTTGTACGCTGTCCACGTCGCCGTGTTGACTGTAGTGGCGTTGAGTGTTGTCGTTTGCGTGAGGAAGGCCGACGCTCCAGGGGACAACGCGTAGGAGAAGCTAGATAGTATACTCCCCAGTTCGCTGTCGTCCAGGTCGTGGAGATTCAACGTCACCTCGCCGGTATTCTCCACCTCGTAACAGTAGGTTACATCGGTGCCGGCTGGTACGGTGATCTCATCGGTCAAGGCGCATACCGCCGGGTCAGTGCCTACGGTCTTGGTTAACCCGATCGAGGGCACGGCAAGCGTCACCGTGGCTGTGTCAGTCGCCGTGATTACGTCAGTCGGCCCGGCGTTGTAGGCCGTCCACGTTGCCGTGTTGACCGTGGTGGCGGTGATGATCGCCGTTTGCGTGAGGAAGACCGATGCTCCAGGAGACATTGCATAGGAGAGGCCGGAGAGTATGCTCCCAAGTTCGCTGTCGTCCAGGTCATGGAGGTTTAGTGTCACCTCGCCGGTATTCTCCACCTCGTAACAATAGGTTACGGCGGCGCCGGCCGGTACGGTGATCTCGTCAGTGAGAGCACACACCGCCGGGTCGGTGCCCACGGTCTTGGTCAACACGATGGCGGGCACGGCAAGCGTCACCGTGGTTGTATCGGTCGCCGTGACCACATCAGTGGGACCGGTGTTGTAAGCCGTCCACGTCGCCGTATTGACCGTGGTGGCGTTGATGGTCGTCGTTTGCGTAAGGAAGGCCGACGCGCCAGGCGACAGCGCGTAGGACAAAGCGGACAGGATGTTACCCAACTCACTGTCGTCCAGGTCGTGGAGATTCAGGGTGACGTCGCCGGTATTCTCCACCTCGTAGCAATAGGTCACTTCGGTGCCCGCTGGCACGTCGATTTCGTCGGTGAGAGCGCAGATCGCCGGATCGATGCCCACGGTCTTGGTCAACACGATGGCAGGTGTGGCCAGTGTTAAGGTTGTCATATCGTTTGCCGCGACCGCAGCGGTCGAACCTGCACTGTGGGCTATCCACGTTACAGAGTTGACCAGGGAGCCTATCACAAGCAGACTTAACAACCACCAGATTTTCGATCTCATCATTGTCACTCCTTACCCTATCTAGATTTTTGAAAAGATACTGTGTAGACCTGACGGTTTTCCCTTCGTGATGTTTTAGCTATAAATATAATTATTATATAGCATATTACTCAACGAGTCAATCACGATAAGGCTACGATGACAACTATCATGCTGAGGTATGTTCTGCGCCTTTGTTTTGGGTTTCACTTGCGTAAATTTCGCCCTGTAGTATAATCTCGTTTATATGCGGGCTTAGTTCAGCGGTAGAATGTCTCCTTGCCAAGGAGAAGGTCAAGGGTTCGAATCCCTTAGCCCGCTTGTTTCTTGGCGACGTAGCCAAGTGGTAAGGCAAGGGTCTGCAAAACCCCCATTCGTCGGTTCAAGTCCGACCGTCGCCTCTCTTTTTTTATGTATAGTGGCATACGTCCGTGATATTAAAATCACTCTAAGCTGATGACTGATCTGCCTGGCTGCTTTGATTTAGATTATTATTTCCTTGGGTTTTGGGCAGCAGATGGTACTCACGCCAAGGGGCGTTTACGCTTTCTGATCAACCAACGCGACAGAATCATACTTGACCTTTTCCACAGCCATTACGGCGGAACAAGAAGTGAGTATACCTATAACAATGGGATCTCATATTATTCTGTATCTGTATCTTCTTTATCAGAAGTGTTCAGACGTGCTAATGTAACGCTGGATAAGTGCACTTTACAAACTGGTCAGTTTCGCTTTGCAGATCGAGCGTGTTTTCTTTCGTTCCTATTGGGATTTATAGATGGCGATGGCAACGTGTCATCGCCATCTTTTCATCGTTCAACTCGGATTTCAGTCATTGCGCAAAGTGCTCAACTATTGGAAACTCTTTCTGAGCACGTGTCAACATATTTGTCGATAGAAGGCCAGATAACTCAGGTAAAGCAAAAGTACTCCCAACTCGCTTATAGTCGAATCAACGTCTACCACTTGGCGTGTTGTTTGTCTCCTTATCTACTCTATGGTTTCCGGAAACACGAATTGATCATGGATATTGTAGACAACTATGACTTCAACTTCGCACAAGTTTTCCATAGCAAGCTTGGCCAAGAGGCCTACGATGCGATGGTATCTTTACGGAGACAAGGAAGAAGCTATTCAGAAATCGCACGGCAATATGGTGTCTCTAAGCAATCCGCTATGAGCGTTATAAAACAACGACTATAACCTGGGGCGGTGGCGAAATGGCAGACGCACCGGTCTTAAAAACCGAGGGACTTACGTCCGTGTGGGTTCGAGTCCCACCCGCCCTACTCGATTCGTAACCACTTCAACTGACAGAATCGCCGCTGGCAACTCAACAGCGGCGATTCTACATTTTGAGGAAGACATGAGCCAATCTACAGTTTCACCCACATCGCACCCACTGACCGCGATTATCGTCGGTGCAGGACATCGCGCTTTGCTCTACGCATCATATGCGCAGCAGCTCCCCGATGAACTGCGCATCGTCGGTGTGGCGGACCTCAATCCGCTGCGGCGCGCGATGGTTGCCGAACTGTACGGTCTGTCACCAGCGCAGTGCTTCGAAAGCGCCGAAGACGTCGCGGCCCGGCCGCAGTTCGCCGACGTGATCATCAACGGGACGATGGATCACCAACACGTGCCGACGTCGCTGCCGCTGTTGGCGACGGGCTACGATATGTTGCTGGAAAAGCCCTTCGCCACCCACGAGGCGGAAATGTGGGACCTGGTGAAGGCCGCCCGGCAATACCAGCGCAAAGTCATCATCTGCCACGTGCTGCGCTACACGCCGTTCTACGCCGCTATCCGCCAACAGGTCGCGGATGGCGGCATCGGCGACATCTTCAGTGTGCAGACCATCGAGCACGTCTCCTACCACCACATGGCCGTGGCCTACATACGCGGCAAGTGGGCCAAGCCGAGCGTCAGCCACACTTCGATGCTGATGGCGAAATGCTGCCACGACCTCGACCTCATCGCGTGGATGAAAAGCGGCGTGCGCCCGCGCAGCGTCGCCAGCTTTGGCAGCAATTTCCAGTTTCGCCCGGAGAATGCGCCCGTCAACGCGGGGACCCGTTGCCTGGTGGATTGCCCCATCGAGGCCAATTGCCTGTACTCGGCGCGCAAGCATTACATCGATCACCCCGACCGCTGGAGTTTCTACGTGTGGGACAGCCTGGAGCACATCGCCAATCCCACCCTTGAGCAGAAAATCCACTCGCTGAAGACGGACAACCCCTACGGGCGTTGCGTGTGGAAGTGCGATATGGAGGTGGTCGATCACCAATCCGTCGCAATCGAATTCGCGGACGGCACAACGGCGACGCACAACATGATCGGGGGAACGTCCAGGCCATCGCGTGCGATGCACCTCATCGGCACGCGCGGTGAAATCCAGGGCGTTTTCGAGGATGGGCGCTTCGTCATCCGCCACATCGACCCACGACCGGGCCACGAATATTCGGAGGAAGTCGTCGATCTCACGGTGGGCGGCGATATGCACGGCGCGTTCGGCGGGCACGGCGGCGGGGATATGCGTCTGGTCGCCGACTTCCTGCGCGCAATCCGGGGCGAACCGCCGTCAATTTCCACTACACCGCTCGAGGACTCCGTCGCCGGGCACCTCATCGGCTTCAGCGCCGACCGGGCGATGGCCGAGCACCATGTAGTTGACCTTATGTTTGAGGCATAAGAACGGGGAATTTTTCTGTCCTGCGATAGTCAAGATGACCTTGTGGTCAAGAATCCAAGAATGGTACACGGATTTCATGGATCCTATGGATTTTTAAAGAAAAGAATCCGTGTTTTCCGTGTACATCCGTGTACCGGAATCACACGATACTCTTGAGTCGCACACAAATTTTACGATTCGAGCAAATTCCGTGGTTGCTTTTAGAGGTGTCGATATGCAAAAGCCGCTTATTTTGGTCACAAACGACGATGGCGTAGACTCCGAAGGGTTGTGGGCCGCCGTCGAAGCCGTTGCACCGTTGGGAGAAGTGCTGGTCGTCGCACCGGATCGCCAATGGTCGGCGGCGGGACGCTCGATGCCACAGGGCGTCACCGGGGCGGTGAGTGAATACCGGCGCGAGATCGGCGGGCAGACGGTGCAGGTCTATGGCATCGATGCGACGCCGGCCCTGTGCGTCGTCCACGCGATGATCGAATTTGTCCCGCGCCCACCGGCATTGGTTGTCGCGGGCATCAATTTCGGCGAAAACGTCAGCACCGAGATCACGATCTCCGGCACCGTCGGCGCAGCCCTGGAAGCCGCGGCTTTCGGGATTCCGGCGCTCGCCATTTCGCTGGAGATGACGGTGGACGAGCACCTGACGGGCGGCGAGGCGAAGGACTACAGCGCAACGCAACACTTCACGGCGCTCTTCGCGCAGCGGCTACTCGACCGCGCGCTGCCCTACGATGTGAACGTGCTCAACGTCAACGTGCCGGACACCGCGACACCAGAGACGCCCTGGCGACTCACCCGCCTGTCGCGGCAGCGGTATTTCGTGCCGCTGGGGCCGAATCGCGCAAACGGCAAGGGACGTCCGGGTTACACGGTTCGCGCCAATCCAGATCAGGCCGAGCCGAATTCCGACGTAGCGGCGATGCACACGCGCGCAGTCTCGGTGACGCCGCTGTCGTTGGATATGACTTCCCGCACGGACTTTGGGGCGCTGGACGAGCAACTGCGTTAAGATTACAAAAGTCTCAACAGATGTTTTATCAACAAAGTGCCTGTTCAAACACTGTAACCCGCACTGGAGAACCTGTCGTAAGACTTTTGTAATCTGGTGCGCTTGACAAATCCGCTCTTGCCCCGTAAACTTGACGGTGGGTGAGAGATCATGCAACGCTATAGCGAAATCTTGCGCTTCCACGAGGGACAACGCAGCCAGCACCCTACCCCAGAGGCTGCGGTCGTCGTTGCGCCGCCCCGGACGCCTGAAGGCGTGGGGGAACACCTCGTCATCCTGGTTGACCTCATCCCGCAACTGGCCCACCGCAGCCGTGAACTGCGCGTTCTGACCGCCAGCACCTACTGGGCATCGACGGGCAGCATCGTGGCGCGGTTGCGTCGCGCCCTCGCCGAGGCCAACCGCCATCTCGTGTACATCAATGCCGAAGCCCCGCCCGGCTCGAAGTGTTCGGGCAGTATCACCTGCGCCGTCTTCGCCGGAGAAGAACTATTTCTCGGCCAGATCGGGGCCGGATATGCATTTGTCCACCATCCCGATAATCACGTGGAATTGTTCCCGCACCGCGACCGGCTGCTCACGCCCGTAGGCGCTGCGCTGCCGCCGGTCATTCACATCGGATACACCCTGATAGAAGACCAGGCCACACTCTTACTCGGCACAACGCCGGCGGTGGAATCGCAGCCCCGCGAGCGATGGAAAGGGGCGCTGGCTGCATTTGGCCCTGAAGAGATCGGCGAGGCTATCGCACAGACAATGGCAGAAGGACAAGCATCGGGCAGTTTCGTGATGGTGCGCGTATCGGCAACTGCCCCTTCTCCACTAAAACTGGAGCCGCGTGGTGGCCTGCGGCTTTTCCGCAAGTCCGATAAGTCCGAGGCAGTAACGCCACCCGCCGAAGAGCGGGTTGCCGTATCGCCCGCGCCGCCGGAGATGGTTGCGCCCCCCACCACCCCGGCCCCTGCTATGATGCCGCCAACACCTGTGACGCCCGTTCCCCTAACGACGGAAGAGCCACCAACACCGCCACTCCCGGCATTTTTGCAGAAGCGGTTAGAACGTCGCCAACAAAAAGCCGGAAATGCCCAACCACCAACTGCGCGTCAACGGTTGACGCTGCCGAAACTGAAGCTCCCTCCCGTGGGCGAATGGGTAAAGACGCTTTTCAGTAAGCTGCGCCAGCCGCGCACGCGGTCAACCACGGCGCAGCGCGCCCGTCTGCGGATGGCGCTGCGCACGCTGTTGCCCGGCAAGGTGAAGGGCGTCAAACAAACGGTGACGCCGGTCGCGCCGGCCGAAAAATCGACGGTGATGGGGGGACTTGCGCTAGGGCTGCTGTTGCTGGTGTTCTTCGTGACGATGACCGTCTACTTCGAGTCCGGCGGTCACGCTCGTGTGGAGGAATATCTGGACGAAGCGCGTGCGTTGCGGGAAAAAGCCTTCAGCAGCCAAACCGCCGAGGACTGGAAGAAGCTACTGGAACTAAGTTCGCACATCGTCACCCTGGAACGCCAGAATCCCGAGGCCCTCAGATTGAGGGCCGAGGCGCAAAATGCCGTCGATGCGTTGGAAATCGCGGCGGTGTTGGACGCCCGCTTGTTCCTTGATCTGGGTGTCGCACCCGCGCCGCGTCGCCTGCTCGTCGCCGGTTCGTGGATCTACATCCTCAATCCAACTGCCGATGAGGTGATCGGTTTTCCACTGCACGCGGATGGTCTCACGTTGCTGACCGATGTCCCCACCCCCATCCTCAAACGTGGCCAGACTTTCTATGGCGAAACCGTCAATCACCTGGTCGATTTTGCCTGGGTGCCACCGGGCGGCAGCTTTCCCGATGGAGCGCTCTTCATCTACACCGATGGGGGCAGTATCTACATCTACGAACCGGCGCTGGGACCCGGGAGCATCACCCGGCAACGCCTCCAAGGGGAACTGGGACCGGGGATGGTTACGGCTATGGCTGCTTTTGGAGAGAGATTGTACCTGGTTCACCGCCAACAAAACCAAATCCTGACTTACCAGCCGGTCAACGGGATTTATGACACGTCGCGTGGATACTTCGCCTCAGAGTTTGCCCCACGTCTTTCTGAGGTTTTGGATATCGGGATCGATGGGCGTGTCTATCTGCTGAAAGGCGACGGCACCATCGACACATATTTTGTGGGGACGGAGGATCGCTCGTTCGAGATGAGAAATTTGCCAGACCCCAACGTCCACCCGCTGGTGCTGGCGGTGGAACCGAACCCCGACCGCGGGATGCTCTACCTGGGCGATCCCCGGCAGGAACGTATCGTCGTCCTCGACAAGCGCGGCGAGTTCAAACACCAGTTCCGAATTTCGGGCGAGGGATTGAAGCAGTTGGAGGCGCTCGCCGTCAACGAGACGCCGCACATTCTATATCTGATCGCCGGAAATCGCCTCTACGCCGCGCCCATCCCCGATTTTGTGGCGCATTAAAGCTTTTAGCTATCAGCCTTCAGCTTTCAGCCAGAAATACATCGGAGGGACTATGGCGCAACCGGAAACTTTGCGGGCGTTTATCGCTGTGCCTTTGCCAACGGCAATTGTGCAACAGCTTGCTGACGTACAGCGTCGCCTCAAACGCGGCTGCCCGGAGCAAGCCGTGGGTTGGGTAAAGCCGGAAAACATCCACCTGACGCTGTTCTTCCTCGGCGATATTTTGCCGGAGCGCCAGGCGCCCATCGAAGCGGCATTGAGCGTGGTAGCGCGGAACGCACACCCGTTCACATTCAGCGTGCAGGGCGCGGGCGCGTTCCCCAACCTCAACCGTCCACGGGTGATCTGGGTGGGGTTGGAGGAGCCGACCGGGCAATTGGCGCTGCTGCACCGCGCAGTGAGCGAAGCGCTGGCGAACGTCGGGTTTCAGCCCGAAGACCGGCGTTTTTCCCCGCATTTGACGCTCGCTCGCATCCGTCAACGCGCCTCGCGCGAGGATGCCCAGGCGGTGGGTGAGGCCGTCCGCCGCGCCGAGGTGGGACATCTGGGCAATGCGCCCGTGGAGGAACTGATCTTCTTCCGCAGCGTGCTCAAGTCCTCGGGGGCGGAGTACACGCCGTTGACACAATTTGCCATCGGGAACTAAACGAGCTACCGGCAGAGTTATCGTACTCCACTTGGATTCAGACCCTAAAATCCGGCGTAGAGAAAGGGAAGCTCATTCGCCACACCCAGGTTCATAATGGCCAACCCTAAGCACAGATAGACAGCCCAGCGAACGCCGGACTTGTCGGACACGCGAGAGAGCCACGGCGTCCGCCCGGCGCGGCCCAGGTGCGTGAGAAACAGCAATCCAATCAAGCCCCACGCCAGCGCCATCTCCACAACGGGAACATTCGTCAGACCGGCCCACGGCGCATAGATATCTGTCCCGCTACCAAAACGGAACAGATTGCGGATAAGCAGCAGGGCATCCGGGATCGATCGCGCATAGAAGAATATCCAGGCGAAACTGACCAGCAGCATCGTCGCCGCCACGCTCATAATCCTTCGCACAGCGGTATCTTCAAAGTGCAAAGCGCTCGCAATGCGATCAAAGGCATTCTTGCTTCGTCTCTCCAGGACAAGGTAAATGCCGTGCAAAAGGCCCCAGAACACGAAAGTCCAAGCTGCTCCGTGCCACAGCCCACTCGCCAGGAAGACGATGAGGACGTTCAGATCCCGGCGCCATCCAGGGACGCGGTTACCGCCCAAAGGGATGTACATGTAATCGCGCAGCCAACTGGAGAACGAGATGTGCCAACGCCGCCAGAAATCAGAGATTGACGTTGCCAGGTACGGTTGCTTGAAGTTCGGGATGACCTCAAAATCGAACAGACGGGCCACCCCAATGGCGATATCTGTGTAGGCGGAGAAGTCAATATAGATATGCGCGGCGCTGAAGAGGACCGCGATCACAATCGTCCAGCCGGCGTGACCGCCCGGATCACCGTAAACTGCATTGACATAGACGGCCAGCCGATCGGCGATCACGACCTTTTTGAACATCCCCCACAGCATCAGCCGCAAGCCGCTGAACAGACATGCTGTGTCGAGGGTATGGGCCTGCCGGAATTGGGGGAGCAGATGCCCGGCTCTCTCGATTGGCCCGGAGACCAGCTTGGGGAAAAAGGCCATATACAGCGCAAAGAGACCCAGGTGCGTCTCCGGTTCGAGCTTACCTCGATACACATCGACCAGGTAGCTGATTGCCTGGAGCGTGTAGAACGAGATGCCCACCGGCAACAACAGGTCAGGCACAGTCATCTGAAAAGGGAGGCCCACGTAGCCCAATAGGGTTCGCAAAGTTTCTGCGCCAAAGCCCAGGTACTTTAGGATAAAGTGCAAGCCCACATTGCTGACGACGCCAAGCGCAAGTAGGGCTTTGCGTTTGGCTGGATCGGGCGTGCTCCTTAACAATCGGGCCAAGGTATAGCCAACCAATGTTGACAAAGCAAGCCAGATCATAAACTGTGGCGCAAAGGAAGCGCAAAACGCGTAGCTGGCGATCAGCAGCAGCACCCAGCGGAAACGGTGGAGAAGCAACCAGTAGGCGACCACCACAAGGGTCAGAAAAGCCAGGAAAGGAAGAGAATTAAAGGCCATAGGCTTCCACCTCGATCATCGTTTTACTCCGCGGGTGGGCAATCGGAGCGCGGAGCATTTCCCTCAACGGCGCTCTCCAGCCAGGCCAGTGCATCGGCATAGCTACGCCAGCGGGTATCGGCATGGGTTGCGGCTTCGTACTGAATCAGGGTCACCGAGTTCCCAAGCGCGCACAACTGATCCATGAAAGCCCGTTGACTGGGCGGTGTAATCACGGTGTCGGCCGTACCTTGCAGAATCAGCACAGGAATGTCTGCGCCGCCACCGAGTCCGGCGGTGTTCTCGGCAAGCCGCCCGGCAAACTCAGGGTAGACATCCACCAGCCGCCCGTCGTACAACACTTCGCGGAATTCAGGCACGTACATGCGCCGCGCGCTGTGCGAGTAGTAATAGAAGATCTGATCCACACACGTGGATAGCACGTCATCCTCGAAGTTCGACACCCAAAGCGGCAAATAGACCTCGGCCGGGTCGATGATGTCCTCTCCATAGAAGTCGCGATAGGCGTAGACGAGATAGGGGCCGAATATCGGATCTTCCTGTAACAAAAGTCCAGGATTTGTCACCGCACCAAAGCCGATCACCCCCTTGATTGGCAGCTCTGGCGCGTAGGTCTGAGCGCGATCTTTGGCCGCGAAGGCGGCATGCCCGCCGCTGGAGTAGCCCATCATAAAAGCGATCTGCGCCGGTTTGGCCTGCGTCTCCAACGCTCGATCGCGATCCCAGAAGCGGTAGGCCGCACGCACCGCATCCAGGAGCGTCTGCCCCTGCAATTCGGCCACGAAGTAGTGATGAATCCGTTGCGGATCTTCGAAGTGTAGCCAGTTCGGAAAAACAACGATATAGCCTTGCGCGGCATAGGCGAGTGAATGACCGTGATAACTGCCCCAACTCCGTCCCGTGGCCCGTTCGTCAAGCGGCGCGCATCCGTTGCCGACGCCGGTCGTCCCGGCAGCGTGGCCTAGCACAGGAAAAACTTCCGCGGTCTCCACGTAGGGAATGTACAGATCCGCTTGTGTCTCGACAATCTGATCAAGATCATCCACGGTTTCGAACGTGATACGGTATAAATCCACCGGATAGGGATCTGACGACGGGAATCGCTCAATGTACTGGACATCGGTCACATCGCCGCCAGTGACCATAGGCGTGGGTGTTGCTTCCGCCGTCGGTGTAGCTGCTGGCGTTGCCGTCGGAGTGGCTTCCACACGAGTAGGCAGCGGAGTCTCGGGCGTCAACGTTGGAGCCGCCGTCGCAGTTGGCGTTGCCTCTGGTGTGGTGGATATGGACGCTTCTTGTTCTGCCTGGATTGCCCCCGCGATTTGCCCGGCAACGTACTCTTTGCCTGTCTCGGTCAAGTGCTCCAGGTCGGTGAAGTCGTAGGCCGGCAGATCAAATGCCAGGTTCAGCAGCGTCACATTATCCGACGTGACAGCCTCAAGTGTAGACTCCACCACCCGCACGTTGTCGGCAAAACGTTCGCTGAACGCCGGCCCCAGGAAGCGTTCACCCTGCTCCACATTGACGGGTGTGATGTAGAAGATCACGTTGACGTCGTGTTGTGCGGCCAGCTCCACCACCGCGATCATCGCATCCAGCTTGCGGTGATCCGGCTCAAGGTTGAACATGTAGTGGTAGGTGAGCATGGCCTGTGCCGTTTCCTGATCGTCCAGCTTGACCTCGCGGTAGGCATTCTCGGCATCTTCGTGCAGGATCTCATAAGCCGTCATCGTCTCGAAATCCCTGACTTTCCCAACGCGGACATCGCCATCGTAGACCGGCGTATCGAGAAAGTCCTGCCGGCTGATTGAGGGTCGGAAGAAGCCAAACACATCCAATGGCCTGAGGAGAAGCCTTGCCCAGGGCAGTCCCAGAGCGAGTATCCTACTTTCCTTCTCGAACTGGTAGGCCGGACGTATGTCCCATGCCGGGGAGAACGAACGAAGGTTGATCGGAAGTACGAGCGTGGTTGACCAGTTCCCATGGCGATCCACGTAGGCCGCGTAGTCGTAGAACAAATCGAGGCCGTAGGCGGGGTGGGCCACCTGCCCGATTCGCCGGTCGGGCAGAAGCTCTTGTAGGATCTCTCCGGTGGTTACTTCTCCGAAGGGCATTAAAAGCGTGCTATCGCCAAGATACAGCACATCCACATCCTGCTCAAGATAGCGATCAAACTGGACTATCTCAGCCGGCAATGGGGCAGGGAAAAGCGTCGAGATTCCAACATGAACTACAATGAGCAAGAGAATGAAGAGTGGAATCTTGAGCAGCGGCTGCGTTTTCATGGCTGAACGAAAAGCCCACAATCTGATACGTGCCCATTACCGGCCAATATGCCCTGCATCCAGGCAAGACTGTCAAGATGGCTAACTTGCCGTATCTGAAAATGATTGATCCCCGCATAGATACGATAGGTCACGCTCTTGTTCTCTTCGCACAATCGGCGGACGAAAGGCTCCACCGTGCGCATTCTCACGATCGGATCGGCGCCACCGTGCAGGATGATCGCCGGCGTCGATGGATTCACCTCGCGCCCACTGTAGTTGAGGTCCAACAGCGCCTTGAACTCAGGGAACTCCACCGCCAACCGGTCGTTCTGCAGCGCATCTCGAAACCGTGGCGTATATTGCGCTTCGTGTGTGTTGGGGTAGTAACCCAGGGCGTGATCGATGCACTTGTTCACGTCACGCTCATAGGTCGCCATCCAGCGCTCCTGGAAGACGTCGTGCGGATTGATGATCGCTTCTCCGTAATAGTCGCGATAGGCGTACACGATGTACGGTGCGTAGAGCGGGCTGTCCAACATCAACCCCTCCACATTGGGCGCGATGGCGTGACCCACAACGCCCACGATGTTGAGTTCCGGCGCGTAACGGGGCGCCATCACGTCGCCCGCGAAAGCGCCGTGGCCGCCCTGCGAGTATCCACCGAGGAAGACAACGTCTGCCGGCCGAGCCAGGATGTCTGCTGAGGGCGGATTAGAGAAGAAGTCGTAGATCGCACGGGTCAGGTCGAGGATCACATACCCTTCCAGTTCGGCGACAAAGTAGGGGTGCGTCCGATCCGGATCGTCAAACCCTTGCCAGTTGGCGATCGCCGTGATGTAGCCCTGGGTGGCGTAGGCGGATAGGTGCGCCCGGTAGTTGCCCCATGCCCGCTTGTCCTTGTACTCATTCAGCGTCGCGCACTCGTTGGCGATGCCGGTCGTGCCAGAGCCGTAGACGAAGAGCGGGAATGCCGTCTCGGTCTCTACCCTGGGAAAACGCAGATCGGCCTGGACCACAATCTCTGCGCCCTCGCGATCGCGCGTCCGGAACTGGATGCGGTACACATCCAGGGGATACTGCGAGGCCGGACACCTGTGGGCCTGCATGTAGGCGTGCAGAATGTGATCCACCTGACCGATTGCCAGCGACTCCTGCCTGGCAGCCGATCCTTCGACAACCGTGCCCCATCGAGTTGGCGGCAGCGGCATTGGGGTCGGGAGCGGGGTCGACGTCGCGGTGGGCAGCGGGGTCGGGGTCGAGGTCGGGAGCAGGGTTGATGTCGGGAGCGGAGTCGGGGTCGAGGTCGGTGTTGGCCACAGAGTGGACGTCGCCTCCGGTAGTGGCCAAGTCACCGTCCTCGGGTCTGGAGGCACAGTCAATCCCGGCACACACGCGCTCAAGATCAGAGCGATGAGCGCCAGCAACAGCCGACGGCGGCGGACAGAATGTAAGCAATTGCTTGTAGAGCGCGTGCGGAACAACATCCTATCCACCGTCATCCTTCACATATCGATCGTAGAACACCACAATAATTTGCATAGCGACTCCAAAGTTGGTACCGACGTTATGATTATCGCCCGGATAAGTGTAGCGTTTATAAGGTTGCTCATCCACGGCTATGTAATTATACCGAATCTGGTAGAATGTCCATTGATCAGTGCCGCCCACAATTTTCTGAAAGGCGGCGTAGCCATCGCGAAACGAAATCGAGCATTTCTTTCTTGAACAGGAGTTAAGCGAGCATGGTGAAAACCGAAATGATCAAGCAATACGCCCATACCTGGCGAACGTTTGCAGGGATCGTCAAGGATTTTGATGACGACGCCTGGCTTCACACTGGAAAGGGGATCGTCATTCCGGTGCGCATCGCGTTTCACATCTTGAAAGCCACCACATACTATCTTGAAGATGAATCCACCGTTTTGCTCGCAGCGGGCCAGCCGTTCGACGGTAACTGGGAGGCCGTGAAAGAGGGAGACTGGCCTTCACAAAGCGACATAGTGGCAGGTATCGACGCATTGCAGGTCAACACCGAGAAATGGTTGTCCGAAATGGACTTTGACGCCGAAAACAAGACCTTCGGGTGGGCAGGTGTGACGAAACTGGGAGTGGCATTGTTTTTGTTGAGTCACACCCTTTACCACGTTGGGGGACTCAATGCGCTTCTCGAAGAAAGCAAAAACGGAAAGGCGGAGGACCATTTCGTCAAAGCGTTGTGAGTTTAGGGTGATCTTACCGCTGAGCACGCAGAGCGCGCGGAGATTTTTTAGCGATTGAGGACGCGCCGGTACACCTCAAGCGTCTGTCGCGCCGTCTCGTCCCACGTAAAGGCCTGCACCTGCTCGTGCCCCGCTGTCTGCAAACGCGCACGCAGCGCCGTATCGTGGATGATGCGCCAACAAGCCTCGGCAATCGTCGCCGGATCGTCGGGATCGATGAACAGTCCCGCATCGCCGACGACCTCCGGCAAGCTGGCCCGGTCGGCAACGACGACGGGCGTGCCACATTGCAGCGCCTCCAGCGCGGGCAGTCCAAACCCTTCGTAGAACGACGGCATCGCCAGCAGCAGCGCGCCGTTGTAGAGACCCACCAGGTGTGCACCGGAGGGCTGTTCGATGAAGCGCACCCAGGGTTCCAGACGCAGAGATTGAACGCGCGCGAAAATCTCATCATAGAGCCAGCCGGGCCGTCCCGCGATCACCAGCACACGCTTCTCGCCCTGCGCGTGGAGCCGCGCCAGCGCCTCTAGCAGCCCCGGCAGGTTCTTGCGGGGCTCCCACGTTCCCACAAAGAGCAAATAACCGGGTTCCAGCCCATAACGTGCCAGCACGGCCTGCGTCTCCTCGAGCGGCAGGGGGCGGAAATACGCTTCAGCAGCGAGATGCGTCACCGTAACCCGATGTGGATCGACGCGCAGCAGACGTTCCAGATCGCGCTGCGTGGCGTGCGAATCGGCCAGGATCGCATCGGCGCGAGCGACGGCCCATGCGATTTGGGCGTTATAATAGCGGCGGGCATCGGCAGTGAGGTATTGCGGGTAGTAGATGAAGTTAAGGTCATGCACCGTGATGACGGTATGTCGCGCGCCCCAGGCCGGGGGAATAAAATCGGTGCTGTGGAACAGATCGAGCTTGAGCGGGAGAAGCTCCGCGCCCAGCGCCCACCGTTCGAGGCGATGATGCGGCGGCGTCCACGCGCGGTAAAGGCGCGCTTCCGGTACATCCACGGGATCGGACTCGCGCCGGTGCTGCACCAGCGTCAGCGTCTCTGTCGCAAGGAGCGGGGGCAACGCCTGCGCCAGATGTCGCGCATACCGCGAAATCCCGCCAGGCGCGTAAGCGTGCAATCGTAAGTCTATCCCGATGCGCATAGGGCGAGTGTACCACGAATGAGCGAATCGGCGAATGGAAGAATCATAAATCATGATTCATGATTCATTTCCCTATTTGTAAAATCCGCCGTTCGTGTTACAAAAGATGGGCCATTGGAGGTTGAACTTATGCCCGATCCGAATCGTGATTATCTAACCTTAGCCCTCGAACAATACTGGTTCGCGCCACCGGTAGCGCTGTGGCGGGCGATTGAACTACGTGTGCTGGCGGCGGAGACGTTCCCACGCCCCTTACTCGATCTGGGATGCGGCGACGGTCTCATCGCGCAGGTGCTCTTCGCGGGGGAAGCACCGGTCGAGGCGGGGTTCGACCCGTGGCTGAGCCAGGTGCGCAAGGCGCCGGCCTCGGGCGCTTATCGCCACGTCCAACAGGCGTTCGGCGACGCGATGCCCTACCCCGACGCGAGCTTCGGTGCCGTCTTCAGCAACTCCGTGCTGGAACACATCCCCAACCTCGACCCGGTGTTGCGCGAAGTCGCGCGCGTGCTGCGACCGGGCGGGCGCTTCCTCGCCACCGTGCCGAGCGATGCGTTCCGCCGTCTGCTGGCCGGTTACCGCGAGCGGGATGCCAGAGGAGATCACACCGGGGCGGAGACTTACGCCGCCGCCGTGGATCAACGCCTGGAACACCACCGTTATCTCACCCCTACGCAATGGGCCGAGCGGTTGAGCCGGGCCGGGATACGCCTGCTGCACACCCGGTACTACATCCCCGGTGAGGTAGAAGCGCTATGGGATCGCGCCAACGCCGCTTATGGCATTCACCCGAAGGACGAGCCATTTCGCGGCTCGCCGTACTACCGTTGGCTGGCTTCACCGCGCCTGCGCAAACTCGGCTACCAGACGCTCGTGCGCCGTTGGGTTGTGCGGACGTTGGGGCAGCGCTGGCGGCGCGCGTACATGCAGGACGTGCTCGAAGGCGGCGTCGGTGGAGGACTGCTCGTGGTGGGAGAGAAAGCGTGATCGAACCGGAAACCTGGGACGCCTTTGTCGCTGCACATCCGGCGGGAACCGTTCTGCAAACCAGCCGGTGGGCGCATCTCAAAGCCACCTTCGGCTGGGAGTGGGAGATCGTCAGACCCGATACCTCGCCCAACAGTGGCGCGCTGGTGCTGTATCGGGCGCTGCCGCTGAAGGTGGGGACGATTGCCTACGTTCCCCGTGGCCCACTGGTGGATTGGAACGACGCACCAGCCGTCGCTGCCACGCTCGCGGCGCTGCGCGCCGCGGCGCGCCGTCGCCGGGCCTGGGCGCTCTGGCTCGAACCGGAGATGCTCGACACACCGGAGGCAAAGGCGCAGTTGCACGCCTGCGGTCTGCGCGCGGTCACGCGCACGATTCAGCCGCCGCGCACGATTATCGTGGATATCGCGCCTGCGGAAGACACCATCCTGGCGCAAATGCGGTCGAAGACGCGCTACAACATCCGCCTGGCCGAACGCAAGGGCGTGACCGTCCGCGAGGGGACGGTCGACGATGCGGCGGCGTTCTACGCGCTGATGACGGAGACCGGCAACCGCGACGCATTCGGCATTCACAGCGAGGCGTACTACCGGCGGGTATTCGAACTTTTCCTGCCATCTCCTGGCACGCCCTCAGGACACGCAGCGATGTTGCTGGCGGAGGTCGAGGGCGAACTGGTGGCCGCGCTGGTCGCCTTTGCACTGGGAACCAAAGCCTGGTACCTTTACGGCGCATCGTCGGAACGGCACCGCGAGAAGATGCCGCCCTACGCGCTGCAATGGGCCGCGATCCGCTGGGCGAAGGCGCGCGGCTGTACGAGCTACGACTTGTGGGGCATCCCCGACTTCGACGAGGAAACGCTCGAAGCGCAGTTCACCGAGCGCAGCGACGATCTGTGGGGTGTCTATCGTTTCAAGCGCGGTTTCGGCGGGCAGGTCATCCGCTGCGTGGGCCTGTGGGAACAACCGCTGCACCTGCTCTATCCGTTGGCAGCCAGGCTGCGCGGTTATGGCGCAGAAAGCGGCTAGAAATGTCAACGGATTCAACGGATTTTCCAACTTCTACATTCACCATTCGCCATTCGCCATTTGCCATTTGCCATTTGCCATTTTTAGGAGTGCACAATGCCCTTTACATTTACCCGATTAGCAATTCCTGACGTGATTCTCATTGAGCCGCGTGTATATGGCGACGCGCGGGGTTTTTTCGTGGAGACCTACAAGCAATCGGAGTTTGCCGCGGCCGGCATCCCCGATGTGTTCGTGCAACACAATCACTCGCGCTCGGCGCACGGCGTGCTACGGGGACTACATTACCAGTTGCACCCGATGGCGCAGGGCAAGCTCTTGAGCGTGGCGGCGGGCGAGATCTTCGACGTGGCGGTGGACATCCGACGCGGCTCGCCGACGTTTGGGCAGTGGGTTGGTGTAACACTCTCGGCGGACAACCACCACCTGCTCTACGTGCCGCCGGGCTTCGCGCACGGGTTCTGCGTCGTCAGCGACATGGCGGACTTGCTCTACCAGGTCACGGCGGAGTATTCCCAGGTCCACGAGCGCGGCATCCGGTGGAACGATCCCGACATCGGCATTGCGTGGCCGGTCGCCGAGCCATTGCTTTCGGCACGGGATGTAGCCGCACCCCGCTTGTGCGATGCTGACAACAACTTCGTCTGGAGTGCCCGATAACGGTACAGTCATTCCGGTACAAGGATTAACACGGAAAACACGGATTTTTAAAGAGAACAAATCCATAGAATCCGTGAAATCCGTGTACAATAGTTTTTGCCATTCGCCATTTGCCATTCTCTATTTGCCATTTGCCATTCGCCATTTCCGAGGGAGGCATCTATGTACTACGTCACACTCAGTTGGGATGACGGGTTCACCCGCTCGGTCAACCAAATTGCGGAGATTTACGAACGCTTTGGCTTGCGCGCCGAATTCAATGTGGTGGTGACTTACCACGCACACGATCCGCAAACGTTCGGGGATTTCGGATTGTGGAACGAATTGCAAGCCCGCGGGCACATCATCCAGCCGCACGGCTACGATCACAGCAACCTGGCCGAGATGCCGTTGGCCGAGGCACAAGAGAACACCCTGCGCTGCCTGAACACCTTCCAACAATCGTTGGTCGGCTTCGACGCGCGCCAGACGGTGTTCAATTTCCCGTACAATGTCTCCACGCCGGAACTGGACGCCTGGCTGCCGCAGGTCGTGCGTGCGTTCCGCATCTCAGGCGAGACACCGATGCCGTTGCCCACACGCCACACCACCCGCCTGACGTTCCCAGCTTCGGAGGACGCTGAACCGATGCTGGATCGGTGTTTGAAAGCGTTGCTCGCCCAACCGGACGGCTGGCTGCTCTACACGGCGCACGGCCTGGACGGCGAGGGCTGGGGTCCACTGCGCAGCGCGTACCTGGAAGACCTTCTGGAACGCCTGTTGCAGCGCGATGATGTTCGCATTTTGACGACGCAGGCAGTTTTGGATACGGCGGTAGAGCTTGCCGACCACGAATCCGGGAACGAATAAACGAATTCAGGTCTCGGCTAGACGCAGAACGCGCGTTAGGCCAGCGCCTATTCGTTTTTGATTGGGGATCGGCCTACACGCCTGAACAATGATGTATCTTTCACGACGCAAATTCATACAAGCGGCAGGGCTGCTGGCGGCGAATGCGGCGTTGCTCGCGGCCTGCGGTCGGCGACTAGAAACGCCCATGGATGCACCGGAGATCGCGCCCACGGAGACTCCCGATGCCCCGGCAGTCAGTTTAGGAGGACAGACGATGAACATCCCAAATGAAGACGGCTACGAGTTGTGGCTACGCTATCGCCCGGTAGATAACGCTGAACGGTTGGCGCAGTATCGTGGGCCGATTAGCAGTTTGGTCATCCTGGGTGAAAGCACGACAACCGAGGTTATACGCGCCGAGTTGACACGAGCACTGCCAGCGTTGTTGGACACTGTCGTGCCAATCTCAGCACAGACGCCTGAGAGCAACGCGCTGGTCGTGGGGACGGCTGACGCGCTTGCGACACTCGGCATGACCCTGCCTCAAGCGCAGCGCGACGCCGTGGGCGAGGAGGGCTTCCTCATCCGCACGCATCCGGCAGGCGTACACACCTGGATTGTGGTGACGGCCAACGCCGAAACCGCCGTCTTGACCGGCGTCTTCCATTTCCTGCGACTGCTCCAGACGCAGCAGGACATCGGCGACCTCGACATCGCCAGCCGGCCCCGGATTCTCCAGCGCATCCACACGCACTGGGACAACCTCGATGGCTCTATCGAGCGCGGCTATGCCGGAACATCACTGTGGCAGTGGGACGACCTGCCGGACGTGATCGATCCGCGTTACTACGACTACGCGCGCGCCTGCGCGTCGATCGGCCTCAACGGCGTCTGCCTGAACAACGTCAACGCCAAGGCCAAAAGCCTGACCACCGACTACCTGCGCAAGGCCGCCGCCCTCGCCGACGTCTTCCGGCCCTACGGCATCCGGGTGTACCTTTCGGCCTTTTTCTCCGCGCCGATGCAGCTTGGCGGTCTGAAAACGAGCGACCCACGCGATCCGGCGGTCGCCGCGTGGTGGCGGGACAAGGTGGACGAGATTTACCGGCTGATCCCCGATTTCGGCGGCTTCCAGGTGAAGGCGAACTCGGAGGGACAACCGGGGCCGCAGAATTATGGCGCAAACCACGCCGACGGCGCGAACATGCTCGCCGAGGCATTGGCTCCGCACGGTGGCACGGTGCTGTGGCGGGCCTTCGTCTACGACGTCACCGTCGACGCCGACCGGGCCAAGTGCGCCAACAAGGAATTCGTCCCGCTGGACGGCAAATTTCACTCCAACGTCTTCGTGCAGGCGAAGAACGGCCCGATCGACTTCCAGCCGCGCGAGCCGTTCCACCCGCTTTTCGGCGCGCTGGAACAAACGCCCCTGGCGCTCGAATTTCAAGTCGCGCAGGAATACCTGGGGCAGTCCATTCACCTGGTCTACCTGGGCGGGATGTGGAAGGAGGTGCTGGACGCGGACACCTACGCCAAAGGCCCCGGTTCGACGGTCGCCAGGGTCGTGGACGGCGCGGTGTTCGGGCACGATGACTCGTGCATCATCGCCGTCGCCAACACCGGCTCGGATCGCAACTGGTGCGGCCATCACTTCTCGCAGGCCAACTGGTACGCCTACGGGCGGCTGGCCTGGGATTACGAACTGAGCGAGGCCGCTATCGCCGACGAATGGATCCGCGCCACGTGGTCGAACGATCCGCAAGTCGTCGAACCGCTGAAGGCGATGATGCTCGGCTCGTGGCCGGCCTGCATCGACTACATGACGCCGCTGGGCCTGCATCACATCATGCAGGAAGGCCACCACTACGGGCCGGATCCGGGCTTCGACAGTGCGCCGCGCCCGGACTGGAACTGCGTCTACTACCACCGGGCCGACGCGGCGGGCCTCGGCTTCGACCGCAGCAGCACCGGCAGCCAGGCCACCGCGCAGTATCACAGCCCCCTGCGCGAGCAGTTCGACAGCCTGGAGACCTGTCCCGAAAAATACCTGCTGTGGTTCCACCACATCCCGTGGGATCACCGGATGCAATCCGGGCGCACGCTCTGGGAGGAACTCCAACACCGCTACGATGCGGGCGTCGCCTTTGTGGAAGCCATGGTCCGCACATGGCAGGACGTGCAGCCGCACATCGATCCCCAGCGCCACGCACACGTCAGCGAGCGGCTGGCGAGTCAATTAGAGAATGCGCAGTTGTGGCGGGAGGTATGCGTCGAGTACTTCGGGCAATTCGTGGACGGCGAGGGGGTCTGACGGTTATCGTCATCTGTATGCGAAACGGGGCGGAATGATCCGCCCCGTTTTACTTCCTGCAAGATTACCTCGGTAGGCTAAATCACGTGCAAGCCGTTCCTCTTGGCGCGCTGTGCAGCCTTCGACAGCAATTGCCGTGAGGCCAGGGTAAAGCCGATGGCAAACGCAATGATGATCGCCCACTCCTGCCACACCAGCAGCAGCGTTTGCCAGTTTCCGCCAAAGCTGTAGTAGCGGATGAGGTCGTAGCCCCAGGTGTGCGGCAGCGGGTAGGCCAAATAGCGCACAAGGCCGGGGAAGGCATTCACGGGCAAGTACGCGCCGCCGATCATCTCGAACATGATGCCAAAGACTTGGGCGATCGAGTCCGCCTGCCGCCACAACAAGGCCAGCAACGCCATCATCACGCCCATCGCCGTCAACGCGACCATGATCACCGTGCAGGTCAACAGCACCATCAACAAATCGGGGAGGCTCGCCTGCGAGTAGACGGCCAGCACAATGTACAGCGGCAGAAACAGCGCCGATTCGACGATGACCCGCGCCAGCACGCTGCCGACGTAGTAGGCGTACCGCGAGCCGGGATTGCTGTACAGGAATTCGAGCGTGCCGTTGTACAAGTCGTTCCGCACGGCATAGATTGGCCCCCACAACGTCGCGCCGATGAAAACGGTCAGCAGCAGCCCGCTCTGAAACGAGATGAACAGATCACGCCCGGCCAGCGGCGCGCCGGACACACCAAGCCCTTGAATAGATATGGCCGATGACAGCAGCAGAAAGAAGACCACCCTGACGGCTTGGTTCGCCAGCGACCCGACCAGGTTGGGGATGTAACGAGTCGTCATGCGCAGTTCTTTGGCCACCGTCGCCCGGATGATGCGCCAGGCAGAGGTGGGCCGGGACAAGGTCTGGACGGCGGCAGGCCGCACGCCGGATTGAAAAGGCACAGATAACGCGGAAACAGTCTGCATCGTTGTTCTCCTAGTGATCGAATTTCTCACTCAACTCACCGATGTGGTGGACGAAGGCGTCCTCCAACGAGACGGTGTGATGACGAAAGCGGGCGTGGACATTGTCCTCGCGCAGCACGCGGATGATCGCTTCCGCCCCTAGCATGACATCGCTGACGCCAAAAGCGATCCAGTGATCGTTGCACTCTTTGGCGAACAGCACCGTATCCAGCCCCTCGATGCGCGCGCGGGTCGCCGCAGGCAGGGCGGTTCGCTCGATCTCGATGGACTCGGCGGCGCCGACGGCGGCCTTGAGGTCGTCGGGCGTGCTCGCTACGGAGATCGTCCCGCGATGGATAAGCGCGACGCGGTCGGACAGCTCGTCCACTTCCGAGAGCACGTGCGAGGTGAGCAGGAGCGATTTGCGTTCCTGCTGGACGAACTGCTTGAGGAAAGCGCGAATCCTTTTTGCCACAAGCGGGTCAAGTCCTTTGGTCGGCTCATCCAGATAGATCAGCGGCGGATTGTGCAGCAGGCCGCGCATGATGACCACCGTCTGCTTCTGCCCGCCGGAAAGCTGCGTGAACTGCTTGTCGAGATTGGCGTAAAAATCGAAGTAGGCCGCCAGCTTCTCGATCTGTTGATCGATCTCTCGCTTGTGCATCCCGCGCAGCGCGCCAAAAAAGTGCAGGTTCTCGGTGACCGTCAGACGGGCGTAGGCGGAACGCTCCGTGTCCTGGCCGACGTAGCCAAACAGGTGCCGGATCTCCTCGACGTGCCGGTCGAGATCGTAGCCCAGGATGTCCACTTGCCCGGCGTCCTTCACAAGCACCGTCGCCAGAATTTTGACCAGTGTCGTTTTGCCCGCGCCGTTGGGGCCGAGTAACGCCAGAATCTCGCCCTGCCGCAGCTCCAGCGAGGCGTCTTCCAGCGCCAGCGCCTTGCCGTAGCGCTTCTGCACGTGTCTTGCCGAAAGGTAAACTGATTGTGTCATTTTCACCTCCGAAAAATAGCCTTTGGCCGGCGGCAGAACCGCCATCAAAAGCAGGGGGGTAAGGGGGGGGGATTTCGTGGGCGGGGTACCGCCCACGAAATCCCCTTCTTTTCCCCTTGGCCTTTAGGCCGTATTTTTTCAGTGTAACGGAAAACCGGGCGACGTGTGTCGCCCGGCGGGGTGAATGTGTGGGGGTGAATTTTGGTTACAGCAGACCCAGGTCCCTGGCCCGCTCCACGGCTTCGAGGCGGCTGCTGGCGCTCAGTTTGCCGTACAGGCGGCGGATGTGGGTCTTGACGGTGTTCAGCGAGACCACGAGCGTGGCGGCGATGTCCTGGTTGGACAAATTCGCGGCGATGAGGCGCAACACCTCCATTTCGCGGTCACTCAACGGTTCCACCAACGCAGCGGCTGCTCGTTCAGGCTCTTTGCGAAATGCTGCCAGAATCCGAGCCGCGTAGTCAGCAGAAGCGGCGTGCGCGGGGGCAGATGCGTATATCTGGCGCAGCAACATTTCAATGGCTTCCCCTTCGTCTACGAAAGCGCGAAGGTAGCCGCCCGGTTCGGCCAGTTGCAGCGCGCGCTCAAGCGAGATCACGGCCTGGGCCACGCTGCCCCTGGCATGAAACGCGCGCGCCTGCAAAATGGAAATGTGCATAGCGTCGGCAGGTCTGTGCCAGGCCAACGCCCGTTCGAGCGCGGGTTCCAGTATGGAAAGAGCTTCGTCATAACGGTGTTGGGCGATGAGCAACCGTGGATGCATCATGTAAGGGAACAGGTCTTCTTCGGAGACGTCGTACTCCTGCACCCACCGGCCTAGCCACTGCGCGGCGCCTGCCACGTCGCCGTCCAACAGCCGCAGATGCGCCTGAGCCGCTTCCAGCAGTCTGGTGATCCAGCCGACGTCGTTTTCCAGCAGCGGCATAAGCCCACGCTTGACCCGCGCCGCTGCATCGTCGAGGAGCTGCTGCGCGGCGGCCATCGTCTGGCGCACACCGGCAGCAGCGCCGCACCGCTGTTGCACGTGCGCCAGGGTCAGATAAGCATCGATGAGGTTGAAGAAGTGGCCCCACCGCCGGCAACACTCGACCGCCTGAGTCGCGTGGCGCAGGGCAGCGTCCAGATCGTTCCATTCGCAGAAGCATCTGGCTAACAGCCGGTGCGCATTGCCGCTCGCCGGTGCGGGCTGCCCGCCGGGTTTGCCCTCCGGTGCGCCAAACTGCACAGCCTGCCGGCACACTTCCGCTGCGCCGTGCAGGTCGCCGAGCCGGGCGTGCAATTCGCCCAACCCGCTCATCGCCGCCAGAACCGAGATGATGTTGCCGCCCTCCTTGCCCATAGCGATCGCGTCCAGGAAAGCCTGTCTCGACGCCGCGATGTCCCCGGCCCACGCATATGCCTCGCCCAGGTTCAATGCAATCACGCAGCGCAGCAGCACATCTTCGGCGGGCAGATTTTCCAACGCACGCAGCGCCAACGGGATGCGCTCCGCATCCCGCACCGCTGTAGAACGCGCCGCGTCGATGCTGCCCTGCATCCACTGCCGTGTAAGTCCCTGGGCATCGAGGTAATCGCGCTGCCACCCATCCTGCGCCAACGCGGCTTCGGCGGAGCACGCCCACCCTTGAGCTTCGTCATAGCGCCCGAGGGTGATGTCTACCCAGGCGTGGATGATAAGCAGCAGCGGGCGGGAGCGCAACACTTCGGCATCCAATCGCTCCAGCCACGCGAGCAAGGTTTCGATCTCGTTACGGCGCAGCGTTTCCACGGCATTCTGTTCGATTAGACGCACGGCCCGCTCCACGTCCGGCGCTTTGAGCGCGTGGTCGATGGCTTCAGCGGCCAGACCGTTGGCCTCGTACCATTCAGCCGCCCGGCAATGCAGGGCAGTGAGGTCGTGCGGCGACATCTGCCTGTGGACGCGATGGCGCAGCAATTCGGCAAACAGGTGGTGATAGCGATACCACTGCCGCCGGTTGTCCAGCGGGAAGAGGAAGAGGTTGTTACGTTCCAGCTTTTCCAACATCGCCTGACTGCCCGTCTGAGCCGTCACAGCGTCGCATAGCGGGGCTACCAACCGTTCCAGGATCGATGTCTGTAGTAAAAACGCCTGCACGGCCTCCGGCTGTCGCTGGAGCACCTCTTCGACGAGATAGTCCATAATGTAGCGGTCGTCCCCGGCAAAGGCGGCGATAAAGGCAGATGACGAACCCTGTGAGACAGCGCCTTGCAAAGCAAGCCGCCCTTGCAAAGCAAGGGATGCCATTTGCAGGCCAGCGATCCAGCCCTCAGTGCGCGATTCCAGGCGCGCGATATCCTCCACAGTCAGCCCCAGGCCGGCGACCTGCCGGAGAAACGTCGCCGCCTCTTCCGGCGTAAAGCGCAAATCCTCGGCGCTCAGCTCGGTGAGTTGCCCGCGGGCGCGCAGGCGGGCGATGGGCAGCGGCGGCTCAGCCCGGCTGGCGATAATCATGTGCGCCGGCGCCGGGAGATGATCCAGCAGAAAGGCCAGACCTTCGTAGGTGTACGAATTCTCGACCAGGTGGTAGTCATCCAGGACCAAAGCGAAGGGCGGAAGCGCGGCCATGTCGTTGATGAGGCTGCCCATCATCTCGCCGATCAACAGGCTGCTGCCACGGCCATCGAATTGTGCGTAAACGGTATCCAGGAAGGATTTTCCAATGGGTACGGGGAGATGCTGTGCGTCAGGAAGGGTACGCAGCGCAGCGACCAGGTAGGCCGCAGTACGGCGCGGGTCGCTGTCATTTTCGTCGAAGGAGAGCCAGGCCACGGGACGGTCTAGCTGCGCAACCCACTTGCTCAGCAGCGTCGTCTTGCCAAAGCCGGCCGGCGCGACGATGAGCGTCAGCTTGTGGCCCAGGCGCAACCCTGCGTCCAGCCGCGCGAGCAGGCGCGGGCGCTCCACGAGGTCCGGGCGCGGCGGCGGGATGTAGAGTTTGGTGGTCAAGAGTGGCATCGTCATCACACTGCCATCTTACCACGGTTTCGGCACACCTTCAAATTGCAGACGCTCCTTCTGCCTATATCACGCGGGGAAGAAAGCAGCGGCGCTTTTCTGAAAGAGTGTAACCGTCCCAATGGGACAGCGCCGTTAATCAAAATTCTGCCACAGAGAGCGCAGAGCACACAGAGTTTTTTTCTTTCTCTGTGAACTCTGTGTCCTCGGTGGCTATTTTCGAAGGAGTCGCCATGTGGAATACCACACCAACGAGGACGAAAATCTGAGCCACGGAGAGCGCAGAGCACACAGAGTTTTTTTCTTTCTCTGTGAACTCTGTGTCCTCGGTGGCTATTTTCAGAGGCGGCTGATTTGTACAAGGCAGAACTGATTGTCTTTTTCGTGTTTTCCCTATACACTATCCCTGGAACAAAAAAGGAGTAAATTACATGGAAAAAAATGATCATGCAGTTGCAGCACCAGTTTCTGAGCAGTTGGACCACACGATGACGGCGATCGCCATCCCCGATCAGCCGGATGCGATCGAGATCGGCACCGCCCCACTCCCCGACGCGACGGCCCAAGAGGCGTGGCACTCGCAATACGGCAGCCAGTTCGCCCGTAACGTCACAGTTGCGACGATCACGCCGTTCCTGCCCGATCCAGCCAGCGCCAGCGGCGCCGCGGTCGTCGTTGCACCAGGCGGCGGTTTCTTCAGTTTATCGATGGAGAACGAAGGCTGGGATGTCGCCCGTGCTTTGGCCAAGCACGGCGTCGCGGCATTCGTCCTTAAGTATCGATTGAACCAGACGCCGGCGGACATGGCCGAATTCAAACGTTCGATGGACGAGATGTTCTCGAACACCGGGCGCCGTCCTCCGCGCCCCGACCCGGAGCAGATGAAGGTTCACCTCGCGCCGCAGCTCGAGGACGCGTGCGCCGCCTTCGCCCTGATCCGGAATCACGCCGCCGAGTGGCAGATCGATCCGGACCGTATCGGCATGGTGGGCTTCTCAGCCGGCGCCATGCTTACCCTGGCGACTGCGCTCGTCGGTGAGACCGCCAAACCGGCGTTCATCGGCGACATCTACGGGCCGCTGGCTGCGGTGACCGTTCCGGACGACGCGCCGCCGCTGTTCGTCGCGCTCGCCGCCGACGATCCCTTCTTCGCCAATAGCGGATTCGGGCTGATCGAGAGCTGGCGCGCGGCCAAAAAGCCGGTCGAATTTCACCTCTATGAGCAGGGCGGTCACGGCTTCGGCATGTACCCCAAGGAAACGACCAGCACCGGCTGGTTCAATGCCTTCGTGAGCTGGCTCACCATGCACAGGATGCTCAAGCCCAAGGCATAAGGATGTGTGGGGCCAGCGTCCGGCGGCGCGAGCAGGTGAGCTTTTCCGTTAAAAAGTCCTATAATGAAGTCATTCCAGAAAAACAAATTGCCCCGCGGTGACTGAACACCCGGGGCCTCGACTTCCGGCGATTGCCGCGCCGTCGTGGGCATAAATATACGCGCGATCAGAATCGCGTCACCCGCCCCCGCGCGTCAAACCGCCGGGGGCGTTCGTATTGCCGGAGGCTCAATGTCCGAAGCCGATACCTGTCGCAAATACATCACACCGGCCTTGCAAAACGCGGGGTGGGAAGATCCGCCACACGACATCCGCGAGCAGGAATACTTCACCGCCGGGCGCTTGCTCCCGGTAGGCGATGGCGAAGTGGCCGTGCGCGGTGAACGCAAATTCGCCGACTACATCCTCTACTTCCAGCGCGACTTCAAACTCGCCGTCGTCGAGGCCAAAGAGGAAACCTTACCCGCCGAAACGGGGATGCAGCAAGCCATCGAATACGCCCAAATCCTCGGCCTGCACTTCGCTTATGCCACCAACGGCAAGCGCATCATCGAACACGACTTCACCACCGGGTTGGAAACCGAAATTCCTCGTTATCCCACGCCGAACGAACTCTTTGCCCGCTGGCGCGCCGCCGAGAACCTGAGCGACGATGCCGTCGCCCGCAAACTGCTCCAACCTACCTATACCGTCCCCAACAAGGCCGCGCGCTATTACCAGGAAATCGCCATCAACCGTACCGTCAAGGCCATCCTGCAGGGTAATAACCGCATCCTGCTCACGATGGCGACCGGCACCGGCAAAACCTTTGTTGCTTTCCAGATCGCCTGGAAACTCTGGTCTTCTGGCTGGAACAGTCACGGCACATTTGGCAAGCCCAAGATCCTCTTTCTCTCCGACCGCAGCGTCTTGGTGAACGTACCCAAGGACATCATGTTCGCACCCTTCGAGGACGCCCGTTGGAAAATCCAGGGCGAAGCCGTCAAAAGCCGCGAGATGTACTTTGCCCTCTACCAATCCATCGCCCAGGACGAAAACCGCCCCGGTCTCTACAGAGAATACGCCGCCGACTTCTTCGACCTCATCATTGTGGATGAGTGTCACCGGGGCAGCGCGCGTGACGATAGCAACTGGCGCGAAATCCTCGAATACTTCACGCCCGCCTATCAACTGGGGATGACCGCCACCCCCTTGCGCGAGGATAACCGTGACACCTACGCCTACTTCGGCGATCCCATCTACACCTACAGCCTGGCGCAGGGCATTGAGGACGGCTTCCTCGCGCCCTACCGCGTGCACGACACCGTCACCAACGTGGACGCCCTCGGCTGGCGGCCTCAGCGCGGACAGCGCGACCGCGACGGGCAGGTGATCCCCGATAAACTCTACACGACCGCCGCTTTTGATGATGAAGTGGTGCTCAAGGAACGCACCGAAAAGATCGCCGAACATCTCACCGACTATCTTAAAGCCACCAACCGTTTCGCCAAAACCATCGTCTTCTGCGTGGATCAGGAACACGCCGCTCGGATGCGCCAAGCGCTTGTCAACCTCAACGCTGATCTCGTCCACCTGCACCCGGACTACGTCGTGCGCATCACCTCCAACGAGGGCGACGTGGGTGCGATGCACCTGGACCACTTCATGGATCCCGAGAATCCTATGCCCGTCATCGCCACGACCTCCAAACTCCTCTCCACCGGCGTGGATGCGCCCACCTGCAAGAACATCGTCCTGGCCCGCGTCATCAACTCGATGACCGAATTCAAGCAGATCATCGGGCGCGGCACGCGGGTGGATACCGACCACGACAAATACTTCTTCACCATCCTCGACTACACCCGCAGCGCGATGGCCCGCTTTGCCGATCCCGACTTCGACGGCGAGCCGCTGCCGCCGGGTGGGTACGACAAGCCGAAGCGCGCCGGACATTCCATAGCCCGCGAACCGCAAAGCAAGTATTACGTCGATGGCGTCCCCGTGGAAGTCGTTGCCTCGATGGTCTACGAACTCGACCCCAGCGGCCGCCGCCTCAACGTCACCCGCTACGTGGACTACGCCGGCGACCAGGTGCGCACTCTCTACACCGACTACGACACGCTCCGCGCCGCCTGGACAACGCTGCCCCTGCGCGCCGAGGTCATCGAGAAATTGCGCAACCGCGGCATCGACCTGGGCCAGCTTCGCCAGATCGCCAAACAGCCCGACGCCGACCCGTTCGACCTGTTGTGCCACCTGGCCTTCAAAACGCCACTACAGACCCGGCGCGAGCGCGCGTCTCGCCTGCGCCAGCGGCAGGCCGCCTTCCTGGCGCAATACACCCAGGAAGCTCGCGTCATCCTCGAAGAACTGCTCGACAAATACGCCGATCACGGTCTGGCGCAATTCACCATGCCTGATGTTCTCAAAATCCCGCCTCTCTCCGATCACGGCAACGTCAGCGAAATCGCCACGTTGTTCGGTGGGGCAGAACGGTTGAAAGAGGCCATCGCGCAATTGCAGATGTTGCTGTATGCGACGTAGCCGCGTTTTCCATAACGCGCTTCGGTGACGCACAACGCGGAATGGAATCCGCGCCTACGTTGGACCGTGTAACCGCGTTTTCCATAACGCGCTCTGTGATACAATAACCGATATGGACAACACTGAACCGATCCGAGCCAAGATTCGCCGTTGGTATGTCCCCGATGCGGTATACTTCATTACCGGCGTGACACACGAACGCCGTCCTATCTTCGCCGATGACGTCAACGTAGAAGTATTACGGGCTACGATGCGCATCGCAAAAACATACCATCCCTTTGAAATGCGCGCATACGTTTTTATGCCTGACCATTTTCATTTGCTGATCTTTGTCCCGAAAACAACCAATATCAGCAAGTTGCTCCATTCTGTTGAACGCAACTTCACGTTGAATTACTACAGGAGACGCAATGACAAAATCGAAGCCATCACCAACCCACACCACCGCCCGCCAACTCACCAGCGTCATCAAAACCGCGCGCGACATCATGCGCAAAGACAAGGGCCTCAGCAGTGACCTCGACCGCCTGCCGATGCTCACCTGGATTATGTTCCTCAAATTCCTCGATGATATGGAACAGCACCGCGAGGTCGAAGCGACGCTCGAAGACAAACCCTACCGCCCCATCGTCGCCTCGCCCTACCGCTGGCGCGATTGGGCCGCCGATCCGGGCGGCGTCACCGGTGACAACCTGCTCGCCTTCGTCAACTACGACGAAGCCACCCGGCCCGATGGCAGCAAAGGCCCCGGCCTGTTTGCCTATCTGCGCACCCTGCAAGGCACCGACGACGATCCGCGCCCCAACGTCGTCGCCACCATCTTCCAGGGCACTGCCAACCGCATGCAGAACGGCTACCTGCTGCGCGACGTCATCAACAAAGTCAACGAGATCAACTTCGCCGCCACCGCCGAAATGCACACCCTCAGCATGCTCTACGAAAGCATGCTCAAGGAGATGCGCGACGCGGCCGGCGACGCGGGCGAGTTCTACACGCCGCGCCCTGTGGTGCAGTTGATGGTCAAAGTGACCGATCCGCATCTGGGCGAAGTGCTCGAAGACCCCGCCTGCGGCACAGGCGGCTTCCTCGTCGAAACCTTTGAACATCTCAAAGCGCAGGTGCAGACCGCCCAGGATTACCACACCCTCCAGCGCACCAGCATTCGCGGCGGCGAGGCCAAAGCCCTCCCCTATCTCCTCGGCCAGATGAACCTTCTGCTCCACGGCCTGGAAGCGCCGCACATCACCTACGGCAACAGCCTGGCGACGCCTCTGCGCGACATCGGCCCGCGCGACCGCGTGGATGTGATTCTCACCAACCCGCCCTTCGGCGGCGAAGAAGAAGCCGGCATCCAGGATAACTTTCCCAAGGACAAGCGCACGTCCGAGACCGCGCTCCTGTTCCTGCAACTCATCATGCGCAAACTCCGCCGCACCCCCAAACCGGGCCGGGCCGCCGTCGTCGTGCCCAACGGCACGCTCTTTGCCGATGGCGTCGCCGCGCGCATCAAGGAGCAACTGCTCAAGGAATTCACCCTGCACACCATCGTCCGTTTGCCCAACGGCGTCTTCGCGCCTTACACCTCCATCCCTACCAACCTGCTGTTCTTCACCGTGGGCGGGCCAACGCGGGAGATTTGGTATTATGAGCATCCTATGCCGGATGAGCGCAACAACTACACCAAAACCAAGCCCCTGCGCTTCGAGGAATTCGAGCCGCTGCTGGCCTGGTGGGATGCGCGCGAAGAAAATGAACGGGCATGGAAGGTGAGTATCGAGGACGTTCTCAAATACGACGGCGATGGTAACCTTCTCTCCGCCAACCTGGACATCAAAAACCCCAATGCCGCCGAAGATATTACGCACCGGCCACCGGAGGAGTTGGTAGCGGACATTGTCAAGAAAGAGCAACAGATCTTGACGCTGATGGCCGAGATCGCGGCGGAGTTGGAGGGCGGTGCATAGATTTCACACACAAAAAGCCGCTATCGATAGCGGCTTTACAAGACCGTCCGGGGGTATAGGATGATGCCACCCGCAGGTGCACCCTCACACGGCATGGAGCCGATTTTTGTCCCCGGAACGTTTATATCATACCATAGAATGACAAGACTGTGAGGTAAATGATGGCTGGCAAAAAGATGATTCCCGATGACGTCCGCGCGCAAGTGGAAACCATTGTTGAGCACTTCAACCGCAAAGTGATCAAAGATTCACACCGCTTCTTTTTGGTACGTTTCCGAGGCAAGCATGCCTACCTGGATCGCGACGACTATGGGCACGTTGGCCCGCGCGCCCGTATCACCTATACCGGCGATATGCAAGCGTGGGACTTCGCCATCTACAAATACAGCGACGAAGCCTACGATCCCGAGGAATGGTTTTTCCCCGGCGCCGGAGACGTCAACGGGACTGTGGAAGGCGCGTTACGGGCTGCGGCGAAGGCTTATCCGTGAGAGTGCGTTATGGAAAGTGCGGCTACGAGGCGTAAATTCGTAGGCGCGGATTCCATTCCGCGCTCCGCGCATCACAACCAACGAGGAACAAACGATGAATAACAGCAACAGCCCGTGGCCGATGGTGGTGCTGGGGACAGTCTTGAAAAAGTCTGAAGCAGCTGTTGAAATCCAGCCTGATTTAAATTACAAGCAGATTACTGTGCGCCTTTGGGGGCAAGGTGTCGTATTGCGCGACGAAGTGACTGGTGCTCAGATCCGTGAAGGGAAGCGTTACGTAGCTCATTCCGGCCAATTCATTCTTTCGCGGATTGATGCGCGCAATGGAGCTTTTGGCCTGGTTCCCCAATCGCTGGATGGGGCTGTTGTCAGTAACGATTTCCCGATATTTGATATTTACACCCAACGCCTTTTCCCGCGTTTCCTTGAGTGGCTAAGCAAGACACAAAGTTTCGTAGATTTTTGTAAGGCTGCCAGTGAGGGAACTACCAACCGGGTACGCTTGCAAGTCAACCGCTTTCTGTCGACCCCAATCCCCCTCCCGCCCCTCACCGAACAACGCCGCATCGTCGCCCGCATCGAAACCCTCGCCGCCAAAGTCGAGGCTGCGCGCGCCCTCCGTGAACAGGCAATAGCGGAAGGAGAAGCTCTATTTGCGTCCGCTGCTGACAACACATTTGAGCCAGAATCGAACTGGAAAATTGCTAAAGTCGGGGATTTTTGCGAAAAGCCTCAATATGGTTACACTGAATCAGCTACTCGACAACCTATTGGGCCGCGCTTCTTACGTATTACCGACATACAGAATGGACAAGTAAATTGGGAGTCGGTGCCTTTCTGCAATTGTCCTGACCCTGAGAAATATCTACTAAAAGAAAACGATATTCTTTTTGCGCGCACAGGCGGAACGACAGGCAAAAGCTATCTCGTAAAAGAGTGTCCGCAGGCAGTTTTTGCCTCTTACCTCATCCGCTTGCGCGTCGAAAAATGGGTAACGCCGGACTATCTTTATTGTTATTTTCAGTCGCCTTCTTATTGGCAACAAGTAATCGATAACAAAAAAGGTACTGGACAGCCAAACGTAAACGGGCGGAAGTTAGCAGAGATTGAGGTGCCAATTCCCCCTCTCCCCGAACAACACCGCATCGTCGCCCACCTTGACGCCTTGCAGGCCAAACTCGCGCAGGTCCAGCAGCACCAGTCCGCCACCCAAGCCCGCCTGGATGCGCTCCTGCCGTCCATTTTGGATAAGGCGTTTAAAGGGGAGTTGTGAGTCCCGTAGCCGCGCTTTCCATAGCGCGCCCCATCGCGGAATGGAATCCGCGCTACTGTATCCTTCCCCCGCCCTGGCCGGCTGAGTTGCTTATTATCGTCAGCCTGTAATATAGAACGTATTGGCGTCCATAGTATAGGCTGCCTGCACTTTTGTCCTCATCTTCGAACCCTAACACCAAATCCGTCCCCTACCCAGCGCATGGCCAATACAAAAACGGGACAGAATCATCTGTCCCGTTTTGTTTCCTGCTATTGCGTTTTATTCAGACTGGGGCGGCACGACTCGAACGTGCGATACATGGATTCAAAGTCCATTGCCTTACCAGCTTGGCCACGCCCCAATGTGAGCGACATTATACCACAGGCTGTCATTCAGGCAATCGGTATATCGTAAGGGGAGGCATCTCCCAGGGGATTCTTGATGGACCAGGTTCTGGGGTTTTCCTGCACCGTGGGTCTCGTAGGGGCGAGGCATCCCCCATCAGGCCCGCGACAGACCAGGCCGTTGGGCTTTCCTGCCCCCGTGATGTGAAAGGTATGGGTGGGGATGCCTCGCCCCTACAAGGCATCCAATAACGCCTTCGCCTCCTTGATGTCTAGCGTGTCGAAACCTTCTGTGAACCAGCCGTAGATCTCCGCCAGCGCCTCCCGCGCTTCTTCGCGCTTGCCCTGCTGCTGCCACAGACGACTTAGGCACACCGTCGTCCGTAGTTCGCACATCCGCGCCTCCATCCGGCGCGCGGCGGTGATTGAGGTGTGGTAATCGGCTTCCGCTTCTTCGGCGTTGTTCTCGTCTTGCTGCAAGCGCAATGACCCGCGCATGCGATGGAGTTCCGCTTCGTGGTAGCGCTCGTCGCCTTTTTGCATAAAGGCGATAGCCTCCTCGATAAGCTCAAGCCCGTGCGCCGGGTTGCCCGCCTTGCCGTACATTTCGGCCAGCACGCACAGGAATTCCGTGCGGTGGTTGAACATCCCGGTGGCGTTCCAGGCGGTCAAGGCTTCTTCGTACATTGGAATAGCCTCATCGGGATGACTTTGCTCGGAAAGTACCCAGGCCTGCTCCATCGTCGCACCGACCTTTGCCAATTCCATCTTGTATTCGCGCCAGAAATCCAGTTGGGGTTCTATCAATTTGGAGACTTCCGTGGCTTCTCGCCGCCACCGGTGAAGCCTGGTTTTGAAACCCAAGAGAAAGAATGAGGAAAAGGCGTGGTTCAGTTCCTGGGCCAACGCCATCCCTTCCTGACTGATCCTGAGCGCCTGATCCGGATAGCCAAGATACCAGAGATCGTAGAATTGCCACAAAAGTGCATTGATTGCGGGGTCCTGACCTAAAGCAAAAGTCAGAGGGTGATGGGCGTTCCGATCATAGTACATCATCAACTGCTGCAAATGGCGCAAGCTGCGGGCAAACTCGCCAACAAACATACAAGTGACCCCCAGTATCTGATGACCGAGTAGAATCTGTGTGGAATCTTCACTTTGCCGCACAATCTGTTCGCATTGCTCCGCGAGTTCGAGCGCGGCACGATGGTCGGCGTGCGTAGTAAAGACGCTTTGTTTCTGTATGATGACCTGCACGAGGTTGGAGGTATCATTCAAAGCCTGACTCAGTTCCATCGTACGGTCGTAAATCTGCACTGCCTCTGGCGCTCCCCAACTGTGGGTAGCGATAGTCGGCGCGACCAGGGCAAACTGCATCGCCAATTCGCGTTCGTCGCGTTCCGGCGAAGGCGGGAGTGTTTTGAGAAGATCAACACTTTTGTTAAAGTGTAGAATAGCTTCAGCATTGGCGGACATTCGCATCGCCCGATCTCCAGCTTGCCGGTAATAGTCGATGGCTTCGTTCACCATCCCGGCTTTCTCGAAATGCAAGGCCAACTGTGAGATAATCGCCTGGGTATCCTTCCCATAGAGCGCCAACAGTGCCGCGCCAACCTGCCGGTGCAGCCGCGCCCGTTCGACCGCGTCCAGTGTGCCGTAGAGGTACTTCTGAAACAGAATGTGGCCGAAGCGATAGCGTGATACTTGCCGGGGCGCCGTTCCTTCGATAGCCTGCGCGCGGACCAGGCGGTGACGCCGGTTTAGCGCGCCACTCAACGAAGCGACGACGTCATCCTCAGCAATGTTCTGGACCTGGGCGATGATTTCGGCGGTAAAGACTTCGCCTTCGACGCTGGCGATGCGCAAGGTGCGCTTGTTCGGCCCAGACAGGCGACTGATCCGCTCCGCGATGACCGCCTCGATCCGCGCTGGCAGGACGTCCCAGTTGAGCGCCGGTCCTTCGATCCAATGGCCCGCCGCGTCGCGAATCAGGTCGCCCCGCTCCTGCATTCCTCGCAGCAATTCGATGGTGAAAAGCGGATGGCCAAGCGTCTGCCGGTAGAGGGTCTGTTGGAACTGTGCCCCCAAGTGATGCGGTTCACTATCCAGGAGCGCGCAGACAAAGGCATCGCCATCGGCCTGGCCCAAATCCACCGTGATCTCTCCCCAGGTACGCGTGAATTCGTTGACCAGCGGAGCCAGGGGGTGGCGTTCGCCATCCCTACCGAGGGCAACTTCCTCCGAACGATACGCACCGATCACCAGGATGCGGCTACCCTCCAGGTGGCGTCCCAGGTGGAACAAAAGGCTGATGGAGCCGAGGTCTGCCCACTGCATATCGTCGATGATCAGCAGCAACGGCATCTGGCGCGCGATGGTCTGTAACACGGCCGTGTACTGCCGGAAAAGGTCTTCCTGGCGCAGGCTGCTCGCATCCGGTGACGAGGTTTTGCGCTCGACCAGAGCCTTCAGTTGATCAACCCAACCGTTGTCGCGCGTAAAGGCGGCGATGTGTTTGCTCAACGTCGCGCCGGGAACGAAGATGTTGACCAGGTCTGGGCCATCAACCAGGAGCGCCTGCGCCACGAGTGGGAACATGCGCCTGGCGTGACTCGCCGCAGCATCTACATCGCCGGCCAGCGTCTCCAGCATCTCACGGAAGGGCAGGTACGGATCGCCGATGCCGGTATACGCATTGCAGTTTCCTTTGAGGACGATGAGTTGGGACCACATCGCGCGCGCCCGTTCCGCAAAAGCCTGGATCAGCATCGTCTTTCCCTGACCGGCCTCCCCGGCGACAAACGTGACTCGTCCATGCCCATTCACTGCAGTATGCAAAACGGTTTCCAGCCGCTGCAATTCGTGCTCTCTGGCGACAAAGACCGGTTTTTCTGATTCTATGGGGGAAAAGGATTCTGACGGCGGAGAAGGGAGGGCAACCTGGATACTACGATCCGGGGTAAGCGTGCCGTCGCGGATATGCTCGTAGAGCCGGAGGGTCTGTGCCGAAGGCTCGACGCCGAATTCTTGCTGGAGTATATCGCCACACACATCGTACTGCGCGAGGGCCGCCGTGCGCTGGTCGTTCAGGGCTAAGGCGCGCATCAAATGCTGGTAGGCGTCCTCTTGCCATGGTTCCAGTTCGGTCCAACGCCAGGCATACGTGCAGGCGTGCTCGTAGTCACCTTGACCTTCGTAGATTTCCACTAAACGTTGCATCGCCGTCCCAACCTGGCGTTGAAGGCGGTCGCGGATCAGAAGCGCCCAATCCTCGAAGGGCACGCTGTCCTTCACATAAAAACCTTCGAGGAAGTCGCCGCGATAAAGTGCGATGGCTTTGGTCAATTGCGAACCGGGATTGGAGGCCGCGAGATATTCCTGGAACGCGCGCACGTCGAGCCAGCAATCGCTGGTGCAGTTGAACTGGACGGTCTCGCGCGTCACGAAGAGAAAGGAGGGCTCGGTTTCATGCCGGTCACCAATAGCCTTGCGCAGGATGGAGAGCGTGTTGCGAAAATTGTTGTGGGCAACGGAGTCTGGTTCTTCGGGCCAGAGCAAGGCCGCGAGCATCTCTCGGCGATGCGGGCGGTCCGCTTCGACAGCCAGATAGGCCAGCAACGCGCGGGCTTTGGCGGATCTGAACGCCGTGATGGGTTCTCCGTCCAGCGTTGCCTGGAACGCACCAAGTAAAAAGAGTGACAAGTGGCTCATTGCTCCTCCTTTCGCTTTTAGCAAAGGCCATCTTATCTCGTCTTATTGTAGCACATTTTGTGGATGATATGTATTTTTTCGAGCAAATTGCTAACAATTTGCTAACGATTTGTAGACAATGTTTTTGTAGAATAGATTCAGTATGAGAGCTACACAGATTATCCGAGAGTAGTTCGATGCATAAAGAAGCACAGCGCTACCTCTCATGTCTGTTACGTTTGTAGCAAGTCAAAGGGAACAAGCATACGGTCTGGCGGGCACCGCTGGAGAGTTCACATACCGGTAAGCGATGGGGCTTTGCCGCCTTAGAGACGTTGTGTATGTTTCTACGCATAGCAGCTGCTGATTAGTTGGCGTTAGGACATTGTGAAGAAATTCAAGTGAAGGATGAAAGGAGGCCATTCATTTCAAGTAAACGGTATTAGGGCTATTGAAAGCAAAAATTCATTAACTGAAAGGAGTAAAAGCAATGGACGTCAAAGTAGGCGTAATAAATCCTTATGCTCTTGGCGAAATGATCGTGGAGCGGAATATCAATTGGAACAGTATTCCGGAGCCACAGAAAATGCTTTCCGAAATTCTAAATATTAAGGAGGATGCGATTTTTGACATAAAGAATCCAATCCTTAATCCCAGTATTGAGGTCGACGCGGACGGAAAAGTGAAGGAACTGAGTGAAGCCGAGGTAAAGGCCAGAGTGGACAATTTTTTTGGAGGTCGCACCCCTCGCCTGGTACCTATCAGACCGACTGCAGGTCTAAGGCTATCCGCCACAGTCGACGCCAATCTACCGGAAATATTCGTTTCCTCAGCCATTAGGGTATCCGGATCAAGTACACCATGGACCCCTGCAGACAAAGAATGGATTGACAAGGGTGATTATTTCGAGGATGTCGCCGAAGTCAACGACCCTATTCAGGGAGCCCTGGGCGACTGTTACTACATTGCAGCGCTTTCATCAGTTGCCTGGGCAAGGCCCTATATCATTGTTAATATGATCAGGCCATCCGGTTGGAGTAATGAAGACAACCCGATCCATCAAGCAAATTTCTATAAAGATGGTACAGGATCACCTCAGTCTGTTGAGGTATCGGAGAGAGTCCCTGTAGCTAAGACATCTCATTCCTGGGTATACGCAAGATCTCTCGACTCTACTGAAATATGGCCGGCTGTCATGGAGAAAGCCTATGCCAAGTGGCGAACTAGCAACACCACAGATTTTCCAAACTACCCATCTATAGCGGGAGGAGACCCTGTTATGGCCTGTGCCCAACTAATCCGTGGCACAAGAACATACAAGAGCAATTCGGGAACCAGTACAGATAATTTGTGGAGTTTTGTCCGTAGTAATTCACTCAGCTATCGAACCACAAATCCAATGGTTGCCTGGACATATTCATCCCAGCCTACGGGTACGAATTATGCTTCAGCTCGTGTTGTTGCAAATCATGCCTATTCAGTACTCGGATGGGATTATTTTAACAATGAAAAATACATCGTCCTACGCAATCCGTGGGGAACACATCATGCCACACTGGATACGAGAACAGGGACTTGGTCTGCATACCAAGTCTCGTATTGGGCACCCATCCCTTTGAATACCAATGGTGTGTTTTCAATGAAAGTCGCAACATTCAAGAAATACTTTGCTGGCATCGGCGTCGCCGTATAGAATCTTTTGCTCAATGTTGCGATACTGAAAGGGATACCAAGAGTGGGCCGCAGCGATCGGCCCACTCTACCTCATTACCTAATACCTGGAGCAAAACAAAGGGCATAGAGGCAATTTTACCCAGATGAAGGTATTGAACTCTACCCGTCAAAAAGAGTGATATTTACGCGGAAATTGATAGACTACGCTTGATGTAGTTAAGCTGGCAACAAGGTTTTGCTCCGTGCAAGTCGGTGGGGTGTGACAAGTGAATAATTCTTTGCGATCTAAATGGGATACACATGCATTTATGACTAAAACATCAAGAATCAATTACCTTATTATTGCTATTGTGTTTTTCGCTTTGTTTCTATTGAGGTGTACTGTGAGAGATAATAATGTAAACAAATCCATTACAAAAATTATCTATTCTTTCAAGGACGCGTCAGTTCCCCCTCAATATCATCGAAGCTACACGATCACCGTAACAAGCGATCAGGCTCATATTCTTGTCGATAGCTATGGTGATATCCTTGCAGACGCAACAATTGATATTCCTGAGCAAAAAATAGATGATTTAGCAAGATATATTGAGATATATCAGGTTAAGGAAAAAGATCGTAAGAGCGATACAACAATATGCACTGGTGGTACTTCTAAATCGCTAACCATTTATTCAGATGAAAATATCGTGCTTAATGGCACAGTCTATCAATGTGGAGGCCGTTTAGAAGGCAATCTATTAGGCGACATTGACTCATTTGCCGAAAAGATCGAAAGCTTGATTCCAGATTTTACTAATCTCTTGAAATAACATTTAACGCCCCTAAACTGGGTGATGGTATAACCGAGCAGTCCAGCAGATTTTGAGCCTTTTCTCTGTGATGTAGTTATCGTAGTCAGCAGCGTAACCAAACATCCTCTCAAAGTTTTGAGACGGAGATAGCCGCCCCACGGAAGCTGAGGACTACAAGGTGTATATTCTCAAAAACTATCTACACTCCACTGAACTCAGTTCAAAGGGTCATCGCCGACGTTCACGGATAATTGGGCTATTAGCCTACGGTTCCGTAGACAGAGCGCGGAAGGGATCCTGCGCTACATCGTCTATTTCCACCATCCGTATCGTGTATTTCTATCATCCGTGGTGGTCTCCGGGGGATATCCAATGAGCAAGGAAAAACAACTTTACCACTCGTACTTGCTGCGCCTGTGGCCGATCAAGGAGAACGAACATACGATCTGGCGGGCATCGCTCGAAAGCCCGCACACCGGAGAGAAATGGGGGTTCGCCGATCTGGATGCAGTGTGCGCTTTTCTGCGCAAGCAAACGGCCACATTGACTGACATCGATGGAGGCAAAGAGATTTAGAGAAAACGCCGTGGCGTCAATACCACGGCGTTTTTTTATCTCAACTATGTGGAGTTCCCGCTACTCCTGCCCCGGAACCGGCCCTGTCTTGTGCACCCACACCCACGTTCCCAGGTCGGCGTTGCTGCTGTAGACGATCTTCACGTCGGGCGGCGTGTAGGGCGTCGTCCACTCGAAGAGCCACTTCGCATCCAGGATGGTCATATTGACGCACCCGTGACTGCGCGTAAAACTGAACGAGTTGTGCCAATAGGCCGCATGGATCGCATACGCGCCCTTGAAATACTGCGTCCATTCCACGTTTTCCAGATAATACCAGCCGGGATCATCCGGCCCCACGTCGCGGTTGATCATCGGCGTGGAGGGTAGTTTCCCCCAGATGCGGCTTAAGCCACTGGGCGTCCACGTATTGGAACGGCCCGTGGAGACCAGCGTCGCAAAGACCATGCGCCCACCTTCGTAAGCGGCCAACGTCTGCTCGTAGGTGTTCACTTCGATCCATTTTTCGTCTGCCCCAACGCCCTCCGGGATGGGATCAACGTCCACGCGGGACGTGAAGGATTGGTCCACCCACTGTTCCTCGCCGATCATGTACCACATCGTATCGCCGAGCAACTCTTGGGCAAAGATGGTAATAAGGTCATAACGCCGGAACACGATTCCGGTACGTGGTGCACCCCCAGGAACCGCCGAAGGGTTGACGTCGCGGTTGATCCATCCGAAGGGATAATGCGGCTGTTCTTGCAGGAGCACACCGCGAAAGCGCGAGGGATTGGTGATGGCGATGTGGTCGGCGAGCACGAACTCGCCCTCGTTGATCTCGTACCACATCTGGCCGTTGTATTCCACTTCACCCAGCACACTCACCCAGTTATCACCGGCCAGGAATTCGCGCAGCGGCGGCAATCCGGCTGCCGCTTCCTCTGGATGGCGGTAGGTGGCTGCCGGAAGGGGACGCACGTAGGCAAACGTATACGTCGTGATCGCGTCTTCGGGGACTTCCAGAGGTTCCACGGCCAGCTTGGGCAGTGGATTAGGCAACGTCGCCCGCAAGAATTCAATACGAGTCTGGCGTGCGCCCGGGCTGTAGGATGGGCAGCGGGCAGGATACCGCTGGGTGACATTCGCCGGGCAGACATAGTCGGCGGCAGGATCAACGGAGAAGAGATCTGCCCCCGGATTGCATACATCGGCCGCCTGCACCGCTGTAGGCACAAGCAACAAAAGCAACATTAAGAACAAGACTTTCCAATACCGCAACATCGATTTACCCCTATGATCCGTATAAATGATCGACGTTATTATACCATAAATTGTTCCCAATGCGCGATTTTAGTCGAAAACAATCTTTCTAACTTGCGTCAACACAGCGATAAAACGATTCCATATGGCTCTGGGCCACCTACCCAAGAAGACAGAAGCAGTGAGCAAGCATGATAAAGCCCGACCATCTGCCTTGCAAGCGCGGCTCTTTGCTCTATAATCAGAAGTAGGTAAGAACGGTGCCGGAGGAAGAGCTAGAATGAATGTTCTGTATGAGGCTATCCAGTTGATCACCCACCCACCAGGGGATTTAGTCTATTTCCTGGTGACGCTCTTTGCCTTGCAACAGGCGCTTCTTCCGGCGATGACGGCGCGCCGTCGCGCCCCCTCGTCTTTGGCCTCGCGTTGGCGGTGGGCGATTGCCGGATTGTTGCTTGGCAGGATCGCGTTGATCGTCATCGGGCTGTTGGGGACGGCGGGCCTGGTCTCTCCGGCGCAGCTCTTGCCCCCGCTAGAGCGTTGGCTCGAATTTGCCACCGTGCTTTTGGTGATCTGGGCGGCGACCTTCGGCGCGCGCGCCGCGCGCTGGCAAACCGTCTTCATCGCGCTGCTGCTCGGCGCGAGCCTGGTCTTCTACGGCGTGACCGCCGCGCTGTGGCCGGCCTGGGAAACCAGGGGAGCGGCGTTCAACGGTCTGTACCAGGAGCGCATCTGGGAAGCGCTCACGCTTGGATTTCTGGCGCTTTATCTCTTGTTGACATTGTTGGTGCGCCCACCGGAATGGGAATGGGCCTTGGGAATGGGGTTGTTCTGGGTGCTCGGCCACGCCGCGCAATGGCAATGGCCGGACGTGGAATTGCATTTTTCGGGATGGCTGAGGCTGACCTCGTTGGTCACGCTGCCGCTACTGGCGGCGCTGGTTCACCGGCAGGTGACGTTCTTCCAGAGCGCCGCGCCGTCGCCCACCCCATCCGTGCCCGCGCCCATGCCCGCTAAGGGAGGACTGGCCCTCGACAGCGAAGCGCTGCTCGACTTGCTCCACGGCGTCGAATCCGCACGTGACTTGGCCCCTTCCCTGATTATAGCCTCATCGAAACTGGCGCGACTCCTGAATGTCGATATGTGCGCCGTGGCGTTACCGACCACGGAGACGCCCTCCATCCTCAACGTCGTCGCCTTGCATCCGCCAAATGCCGCGCAGATCGAAACGCCAATGCTCGTCCTGGAAGACTATCCGGTGTTGAACGAAGTCTACACCCAAAAGCGCACCCAGGTTGTGCCGACCTCATCCCGCACGGTCTGGTTGACGGCGTTGTTCAACAAATTGGGCATCCAGAATACTGCCCCCTTGGCGATTGTGCCGTTAACGGACAAAGATGAGGCCATCGGCTTGTTGTTGCTGAGCAATCCAGACAGCAAACAACGCTGGTCCGATGAAGCGACGAACACGCAACAATTGGTTGCGGCGTTACTCGGCGCTTCGATTGCGCGGGCGCGCAAACAGACGCAGGACATGTCATTCCTGTCGCGGCTGCGAGGTTCCGATACTGAACGCCAGCAGTTGGAACTGGCGCTGGAACAGGCACGGGGCAACGTTCAGACCCTCGATGAGCGGATCGCTTTACTGACGCAAGAGATTGATGCGCGAGACAAAGAGATGGCCCGTCTCAACCACGAGTTAGCATCACAGCCCCGTGGGATGACCGAAACAGAAGCCAACTTCTGGCAAGAGGAAGTGAAGGAACTGGTCAAAGAGCGGGAAACGCTGCACGACAAAATCCAGGAATTGACCCGCGACCGTGAGATGCTGCTGCAAGAACGTGATCCCTTAGCGACCAAACTGAGCCAACTCAAAGACGAATTGGATGTTGCCATCGAGGCACGCGCGCAATTGGAAGCGCGTGTGACGGCCCTGCAAGAACAGGCCACACGTGCAGAAGAAGCGCTTGCGGGCAGCAATGCGGCTGCTGTCCAAAGTCAGACGGCGGTCGGCCTCGTCGTTGTGGACGAGGATGGCATCATCACGATGGCAGATGCGGTCGCGCGACAGATGTTGCGTCTGCCGGGCGGCGATGTGACCGGTATCCCTATCAACGGCGCTTATCCCGATCCACGGTGGTCGCAGACGGTGGATGGATTGCTCGCGCGCGACGTTCCCAACGGTCTCAAGCGCGCACATCTCACCTTGACGATGGATCAACTCACCATCGAAGCCGACCTGGTCGCGCTGGTGGGCCGTGACGGGCAACCCGACGGGCTGGCCATCACATTGCGCACCCCGGAGAGCAATGCGGAACGCCAGGAAGCCATCGTCAGCCTGGCTCACGAATTCCGTACCCCGATGACATCAATCACCGGTTACACCGATCTCCTGATGGGAGAACAGGCCGGCATTTTGACCGAGATGCAGCAACAGTTCCTCCAAAGAGTCAAGGCCAATATCGAGCAAATGAACCAACTGCTCAACGATTTGATCAGCACGGCCTCGCCGGATAGCCGGCCCGTCGAACTCTCGCCGCAATCCGTCAATCTGATCGAGATCATCGAAGAGGCGGTGATGGGATTGGCCGCACGTTTCCGCGAGCGCAAATTGGCCGTGCGCCTCGATCTGCCGCCGGAGCTGGCCGCCGTGCGCGCCGACCGCGACAGCCTTTACCAAATCCTGCTGCGCCTGGTCTCGAACGCGGCGTTGTGCTCCCGGCAGGGTACCGAAGTCGTGATCAGCGCGGGGGAAGACGAATCCTCCAAGAGCGGGGGAGGATTAAGCAACCGCTTCATCCGCATTTCAGTGATGGACACAGGGGGCGGCATCGCGCCGGAGGATTATCCCCGTGTCTTCCGGCGCTTTACCCGCGCGAGCCAGCCGCTCATCCAGGGCATGGGCGAAACCGGCGTGGGTATGGCGATAGCAAAAACGTTGGTCGAAGCCAACGGTGGACGCATCTGGGTGGAAAGTCAGCCCGACGTAGGCAGCACGTTTAACTTTATTCTGCCAACGAATCACACCAAGAAATAACGAGGTTCAACCTGGTGGAAGGCCATCCGCTCATCCGCCTTTTGGGCGCAATACTGACAGGCATCTTTACCCTCGGCATGGTGCTGGGGAGTGTGTTGTTGGTGCAAGTGGACCCGATGCTGGTGGCGCAGCAACCCCCTACCAGCGTGATCCAGATCCCGACGACCACACTTTACCCCACGCTCACCCCATCGCCGCCGGGCACACCGCACACGCCAGAGGACACAACCCACACCCCGGTGGCCTCGCCTACACCGACATCGACGCCGGCTTGGTGCCGCTGGCCGATCAATTGGCGGCCTTACACAGTGGAAGTAGGTGATACGCTGGCGCTGTTGGCCGCGGCGACGCGCAGCAGTGTATACCTGCTGATGGAGGGAAACTGCCTGGTTAGCGCAGATATTCAGCCCGGCGACGTGATTTATTTGCCGCCGGAGGCGTTTGCGACCCCCACGCCGGCATTGCCGCGCTGCGGGCCGCCGGTATGGTGGATACTCGTTGAGGTCAAGCGCGGGGACACCCTGTACAGCCTGGCGCAGCGATATGGCACCACTGTGGATGCAATCCGCCGGGCCAACTGTATGGTAGACGATAGAATTGTTGCCGGGCAGCGCATCTTTTTGCCGCCGGCCATCGTTGTACCGCCGACGTCGACGCGCACGCCGACCCCATTACCGACGTTCACCCCCACGGACTTTGCCACGCCCACGCCCACGCCCACACTCACACCAACACCCACGATGACGGGGATGCCCACGGAGACGTCCACGCCAGAGCCTACGTTGACGGAGACGCCGACAGCGACACCCACCCTCACGCCAACCGGTGAAACGCCCACAGCGACGCCCACCAGCACGCCGACGGAAGAACCGCCAACACCGTCAGCAACACCAACGCTCGCACCACCGACGGACACGCCCCCGCCACCAACCGAGACGCCCACGCTCGCACCACCGACGGACACGCCGATGCCCACATCGACGCCGACGCCTACCCCAACAGCAACGCCGGGTGGGTGAGCGCCGTGCAGGACGCGCGACGGTTCTGGTCCAGCATAGTGCTTTTCGTGCTGCTACTCCCGGCATGTGCACCGCTGCTGCCCCAAGAGGCGGCGTCGCTGTACGAAGCCCCCTGGGAAGACGCCGTGATTAACGATGACCCGTTGCCGACGCGGGCAGTTGCGCCCTCGCCGACGGTCATGGCGACCCCGACACCGCCCTCCCCCACGCGCACACCAACCGCCAGCGCCACACCATTCCCCCCGCCCTCTGCAACGCTAACGTCCCACCCGAGCGCAACGCCTGCGCAAACATCGCAACCTGCGCCATCTACGCCTCGTGCGGCGCGGTTCACAATGACGCCAAGCTCAACAACGCCTACATCCCGTATGGCTGAACCCGATGTACTCGCGTTTGAACAAGCGCCGCTTGAGCAGGTGTCGCTTTCTGAAGCGCCGCTTTCTGAAACGCCGCTTTCTGAAACGCCGCTTTCTGAAACGCCGCTTTCTGATGCGCCACTTTCCATCCTGCCCACGCCTCAACCACCGATTTCGCTGGTCATCCAGAGCGAACCCGGCGCCAACGGCCACCCAACGCTGGCCGATTTGTGGGATGGACAGGCGGAGTTTATACTTGACGTCATCGATACGGGCTTGCCGATGGGGGAATCCGACACGCTGGTGATGCACAACGATGACCTGTGGTCCTACGTGCACGCCAGCGCCCGATCTGCTGGCGCTGTGGATCGTTGCGGCAATCCGGTCCCCTTCCCCGGCTGCACCGTCATCTACCGCAGCGTCGATGGCGGCCGTACTTTCTTCTCTGAGACGCCGTTGGTCTGCCAGTTCGAGTGTCACACGTGTCCGTGCGTATCGGCAGTCGATCACACCGACCAGCAACAATATCCTCGCGTGGCCTATAACGGGACGATGTTCTTCCTCGTCTACGAATACCTGGGGCGCGCGCGACTGCGACGCTCGACGGATGGCCTGACCTGGAGTATGCCGGAGCGGGTTGCCGACACCGGCGTGTGGAAGCTATGGCTACGCACCTGTCGCAGCGAGGAGCGCATCCATCCACACCCCTTCGTGCCGTATGAGTACGAATGTCTGTCCGGCGGCCCGCCCGGCATCTTCGTCGAAGGAGGGCGGCTCTACATCTTCGTGGGATTGGGGCAGAATCCGGGGGCGATGGGGTGCTACACCGGCAGCGTAACGACGACGGGCGAACGCTTGACCCGTTGCCAGCACAATCCGTTGTTTGTAGGCGCCGCCGACTACGGCCCACTAGACGAAAAAGGACCACAGACCAACCCGCACTTCGATTTCCGCACCATTAGCTCCGCCGAGGTGCAGCGCATCGGCTCACACGTGTACATGCTTTACGAGGGCGTGCGCGGTCCCGGCCCTGGCGACGCCGGCGACACGCAGTTTGGTTTGGGATTGGCGCGCAGTCTCACGACGGCCATCGACGGCCCATGGGAAAAGTATCCCGGCAATCCCATCCTCGTCGATCAACCCGGCAACATCGGGCTGGGGCACGCGGATCTGGTTGTCATCGAGGGACAGACATTTTTGTACACATCGCTCAACGGCTACACCCGCAGCCGGTTGGCATTGACGTGGAAATAGCAAAAGGCGTAGTGGCGACTTCAGTCGCTCTGTTACACCAGAACGACTGAAGTCGTCACTACACAACCACGGTCGCAGGCGTGGATTCCCACTCGAAGAAGCCACGCGTGGCGATGGTGCGGTCGGCGATCTGTTCCGCCGCTGCCAACGCCTCCTCAAGCGTCGTTGCAGCGTAGAAACGGCGGACGAAAATACATAACGCCGCGTCCCACGTTTCCAAAACGTCCAGTAAGTCTTTGTCGCGGGGCATAAAGTGATGCGCAGACAAGAAGTGATAGTGAAGCATCTGATAAATCGCCAGCCCCAGGATCATGCGCGCCGTCGCCGGCCGGTCGCGGACGATGTCCATAGCATCCTCATAACGCGCCGCGGCCGTATAGCGCGCAGCGGTCAGGGTTTCGGCGCCGGGGTCGGGCGGGGTTTCCAAGATTTGCCGGGCGCGGGCCTGCAAGCTGGCAATCACACCGTCACAGTCCAGGATGGTGAAGCCGGTAGCCAGCATATGCGCAGTGATAGGGCGCGCGTCTCGCACTTCGACGGCGAAATAATCCGCCACTTTGTGCTCAGGGTTGATAAAGATTTCCGCCGGGACACCGTTAAAGAACTTCTGCACCCGCTGCCGCTGCGGCTCGCGGCGAATCACGTAGATGTCGAGGTCGCTCGATGGGGCAGGATTGCCGCGCAAAATCGTGCCACTGACGACAATGCCTCGCGTATCCGGGCAGCGCTCGAGGATGAAGCGTACTGCCTGGCGCAGCGCCTCCGCGTAAGGCGCAGGCAAGTCAGGCCAGCGGCACTGTGCCAACAGTCCCTCGTTGGGGGAAGCCATACTAAGCCACCTGGGGGCGACTGCTTCCAGGCGCCAACCCTAACTTCACGAAAACCCAGGGCGCGCCCGCGCCACCCCAGAAACCCATCAGCACGTAGCGGATGAAGCGGAACAGGAGCGCCGGTTCCAGAGCAGAAAACGCCGCGCGCAGTCCTGCCCATAGTCCCACCATCACCACCGCACCTAGAGCATACCGCGCCGCTCGCTTCCACAGTACACCCTCCACTTCGAAGCCGATCCAACGCGCTTGGGCGATGAAGCCAAGCCCCATCCCCAGCATCGTCGCCCCGGTGGTCACGCCATCTTCGGAGGGGAAGATGAGCATCAACGGGATCGAAACGCCGGCCAGGAGTGCCAGTTGCACGCCTAACTTTTGCCTGATGATCCACTGTTCACCCCGCTCGCCCCACTGTAGGAAGACAAAAAGCAGGAACGCGCCAATGATATAGCCGCCGAGTAGATCGTGCGGGAAGTGAACGCCCAGGTACAGACGCGACAGCGGGATAAGCACGATCAATAGCCCGGCCACGATCCACAGCCACGCGCGCCGGAATTTAGCCGCCAGATAGCCCCACAGGACGAGCGTGTTCTGAGTGTGCCCGCTTGGCAGACCGCCGGAGCCTCCCACGTCGGAGTAGGCCCACACCCGCGTGTCATAGAGCGCAGGACGTGGCTGGTTGAAGAACACCTTGGCGACCGCGTTCACATAAGCGGAGACGAGAAACAGCAGCGTCAACCGCGCACCGGTGCGCCGCTCCAGACACCAATAGACAAACGGCAAGAACAACAAAAAGAACATCTCATCGCCGAGGAACGTGAGCGCCCTGAAGGGCACATCCAACGCCGGGCGAAATTGTTGCAGCCACAAAATAAGTTCGATACCCCAATCCATCAACGGTTGCATAGTAAAATCCTCCTTGAAATCGTAACTAACCTCACCCCAACACCCGCTCTGGCGGTTTGCTGAAGAGGCTGTCCGGCGCCTGGGGAGGGGCGAGTAACAACAGATTTCCCGGCTCAATACCGACGATAGCCGGTGTGTCACCGTAAGGATCGCCATCCAGATGCACAGCGACCGAAGGGGTAGTATGGACAGTCATCGTGCGCGCCAGAGCGTGCATCACTTTGGGATCGCGCTGGTAACGTCCGCTGAAAAGGTGCATCAAGTGTCGCAGGATGTAGGAGAAGCCCAAGCCTTTGAAAACGAAGATGTCCAACAGCCCATCGTCCATCCGTGCGCGTGGAGCGATGTTGAAGAAGGCCGCATAGAGCTGGATATTGCTGGCGAGGGCCATCAACGCACGGGTACGGAATGTGCGGCCTTCGATGACGATGCGCGAGCGCACCCCGCGAAACTCCGCTGCGACCGAGAACCCCGCGATAATGTAGGGCAGGGTCCGCAGCCGCTTGGCAATGCGCGGGCGGGGTTCCATATAGGCGGCGATTTCGGCATCCAATCCCAACCCGGCCCAACAGACAAAATAACGCGCATTAATGACGCCCACATCCACCCGTTGGACCCGGCTTTCACATAGCGCCTCCCCAACATCACGCACATATAACGGCGCAGCGAGGGAAAGGATGGGCATATGCAATTGGTGCGCCAGGATGTTGCCGGTTCCCACGGGAATGATACCCAGCGCCGTTGTCGACCCCACCAAACCATTGGCGGCCTCGTTGATGGTGCCATCACCGCCGGCCACCAACACGACATCTCGCCCATCCTCAACGGCGCGTCGCGCGTACTGGGTGGCGTCGCCGGGTTGCTCAGTCTGCACCAGATCCATGTCCCAGCCACACTTGTGCATGTACTCTGCCAGGCGCTTTAGCGTGCGAGTCATATCCCACGGACCGGCAGTGGGATTGTAAATCAGGAGCGTTTTATAGTTCATCGGCGCTTTGGGTTCCTTCCCTACGCTAGACGAGATGTGGTGTGTCAAAAGTATAGCACAAGCTCTGGGGAGAGCAATTGTTATCAGCCGTCAGCTATCAGTTTTCAGTCTTCAGCCGCCAAAAGCTATTAGCTCAAAGCTGATCGCTAATAAAGCCAGGGTGATACCGATAAACACCAACCAGTCGGTACTGCGCATGTGCAGGTCGCGCCAGACTGTACGCTGGGGAGATTCAGATGTTCCTGCGGAAGCAGGGGGCGCCATACCGCGCGCCGCCAGCGCCAGCGTCAACCGGTCGCTCATGCGCAGCGTACCGATGATGACGGCGACCAGCACAGGTAAATACTCTCGGAAGCGGCGGAAGAGATTGCCCTCCGCCACCCACCCGCGCGCGGCCTGCGCTTCACGCACCGTCACAAAAAGTTGCTGGATCGCCGGGAGGAAGCGCAACATCAGACTGAAGGTCAACCCCCACGTGTACGGCAGGCCCAGGCGGACGAAGGCCTGGACGAGTGCGCGTTGATCGGTAGTGAACAACAACGCGCCAACGAAGAAAGCGATGACCAACGTGCGTGTGGCCAAAAGCGCCGCCTGAACGAGGCCCCCCATCGTCAGCCGCAGCGGACCAACCGCCACGAGCACCGCGCCGGAAGGGGCGAAGAGCGGTTGTAACACCAGAATCAACACCATCAACAGTGCCATCTGCCGCCACAAACGGCGCAGCACGGCCCAGGGAATACGATTGGCGAGCAGGAGCAGGTGCAGACCGAGCAGGAGCGCGATCTGTGCTACCAGAGAGGACAGCAAGAACGCCACAACGAAACCCACCAACATCCCCCAGAACTTGACGCGCGGATCGAGCCGGTGCAACCAGGACTCACGGTGAACGTAGAAGTCGAGCGCCACACTCATCCGAGCACCTCATCCGGCACGCCATCGGCGACGACACGCCCGTTCGCCAGCGCCACCACACGGTCGGCGCGGGCCGCCAGCTCCATCTCGTGGGTGACGATGATGAGTGTCACACCGGCAGCCCGGCGTTCGGCCAGCCACGCCAGCAAACGCGCCCACTCACGCCCATCTAGGCCCACCGCCGGTTCATCCAGCGCCAGGATGGGCGTGTCGAGTGCGGCAAGCGCAGCCAGCGTGACAGCGCGCTGCACGCCGTAGCTTAGGATAGATGGCGGCATTTGCGCGAACGGGGCCAGTTCGAACCGTGCCAGCGCTCGTTCCACGCGCCCGGACACATCGGTGAGGTGCAACGCACGTACGCCAAAGGCGACTTCCTCGTAGACCGTCGCGGCGAAAAGCTGCTGCTCCGGGCGTTGAAACAGAAAGCCCACCTCGCGGGCCAGGTCGCCGGTCGAGCGGTTGGCAGCGTCCTTACCCTGGACACGCACCGCGCCGCGCGCCGGGCGCAGCAGGCCGTTGAAGTGCCGCAGCAGCGTGCTCTTCCCGGCCCCGTTCGGCCCGATGATGGCGACAAATTGCCCTTGCGGAATCTCCAGGCTGACGCCGTGCAGCGCGGCGTGCCCATCGGTGTACGCAAAGTGGACGTCCTGTACCGTAATGCCCGGCGCAGGAGACGGTGCGCAACGCGCTTCTAGCGTGGGCCACAGGTGCGGCGGATAGAGAATTCCGGCTTCGACCAGCCGCGCTTCATCCCGCAGAACCTCGACAGTGGGTGTGGGTGATGTCGCCGCACCCTCGGCAAGCACGAGCGTCGTTGGTGCTAACGCAGCGGCCTGCGGGCGAAAGGTCGTCAGCAGGAGCGTTACGCCGCTTTGCGGCAGCGTCTCGAGCGCCGCGAGGACCTCAGCGCGCCCTTGCGGATCGAGTCCGCCGAGTGGTTCGTCCAACAACAGAACGCGCGGGCGCATGGCCCACACCGCCGCCAACGCCAGCCGTTTCTGCTGCCCGCCGGAGAGCGTCCAGGGCGAGCGCATCCGCACATCCAGCAAGCTAAAACGCGCCAGCGCCTCTTCCACCTGCACGCCGATGCGCTGCGGCGGGGTCCCCAACGCTTCCAACCCCCAGGCGACTTCGTCCTCAACGGTGGGGTTGAAGAGCTGCGTCGCGGCATCCTGAAAGAGCAGGCCCACCGCGCCGGCCGGCGGCATCGTCGCCAGGACGTCGTATCCCGCCGCACGCGCCCCGCCGGAGACGTGGCCGCCGGTATAGCGGGGCGCCAGTCCTGCCAGCACGTGGCACAGGGTACTCTTTCCACTGCCGCTGGCGCCCATCACCGCTAAGACCTCCCCGGTCCCCAGGCCGAACGAAATATCACGCAAAGCCTCGGTCTGCAGGAAATCCGGTCCAGGCGGCGGATAGGCGAAATTCAGATGTTCTACAACAAGCACTGTCTTTCCCCCATTATGAAAAACTGTAGCGCGAGTTGGCAACTCGCGCTACAAGGGGCGAGTGAGCAACTCGCCCTACAGCTTATTCGCTTTTCGGTTATGCGGCCCGCCGTGAGCGAGTTTCCAAGGGTGGATACGCACGGCGCACGGCCAGGTACAACGGGACGCCGATCAACCCGCCGCTGAGGCCCTGCAGAGTGTTGAAAATCACCTCAGATGTGGCCGCGCCTACACCTACCAGAAATATCCCGGCGACGAAATACCCCGCAACGATGATGGTCGCGCCAACGACGACGGATAGAACCACCGTCAGCGTGTTGATGCGCTTCCGCACGATCCAGCCCATCGCCAATCCCTGCGCCCCGTGGATGAGCAGGGAGAACACCGCCCACTGCGGATAGCCGAGCGTGTCGGCCATCGCCGTACCCATACCGCCGGCAAACATCGCCACCCACGGGCCAAACGCATAAGCCGTGAAAGTGATGGCCGCGTCGCCCAGGTGAACATAGCCACCCGTCGCGGGGATCGGAATCCGCGCGAGCGCCGTCAACACAAAAATCAACGCCCCCATCAGGGCGATCAAGGTCATACGACCAATGTCTACATCACGCGACATTTATACCTCCAAAAATAATCCTACTTCAACGCTTAAGGTAGTCCTGATCATAACATACACGGCGGCGCTGACAAGGGTCAAGGCCGTTCAAACCTCATCGTCTTTCTGCGACCACGGCACCCGCGATAGGATGGCGTCTTTCGCGCCCCGTGCGTAGCCGGAGAGCTTCTCCAACTGCTGCGAAATCCCGGAGACCTGCCGCTCGATAAAATACGACACCCCCAAAGCCCCCGGCCCGGTATGGACGCCCAATTCTGTCGGCACGTGCAGCAAGTACGTTTCGACACAACGGAGCAGTTTCTTCAGTTCCTCCAACACATAGTTTCCTTCGGTTTCGTCTTCGGCATAGTGGACGGCCAGGTGAACAGGGTTATCCTCGACTTCGTCGACGACCTTCTCCATCACCGCCGCGATACCCTTGCTGCGCCGGCGCGCCTGGCCAATCAAACTGACGCGATTGTTTTGCACCCGAATTAAAGGGGAAATTTTGAGCAGGCTCCCCACCGTGCTGGCCGCACCGGACAATCGCCCACCCTGGAAAGCATAGTTGACCGTTTCCAACAACGCAACCACACCCGCATTGGGCACGACAGCGCGCGCACGGGCAGCAACTTCCTCCAGCGAAGCACCTTCAGCAGCCGCGCGCGCGGCTTCCAACGCCACAAATCCTTGAGCCATCGCCGTCGTTTGGCTATCGACAACCATGACCGGCACAGAGCTTTCCCGGCCCGCGACCTCCGCTAGGTTGCACGTCCCGCTCTGTTTACCCGCCACGTGAACGGCGACGACGCCCGACGCCCACTGCGCTTGCTTCCGGTAGGCCTCGAGAAATGCCGGAAGGGCCGGCACACTCGTGGAAACCTGCATCTGGGGATTGGCGCGTAGCAGTGCAAAGAAGCTCTCCGGATTCATATCAATGCCCGAACGATACGAAGCTTTGTCCATATTGACCCAAATCGGCACTACCTCAATGCGATACTGTTGACGCAAAGCTTCGGGGATGCTGGCGGCGGAATCGGTAACAATGGCAATATGCGGCTGTGTGCTCAACGCGACCCTCCTTATGATTGGCGTTTCTCCTGAATTTTAGTAAGATAGTGTATACTGATGACCGACAAAAGCAAATGAACGAGGAGGGCGCGATGGCGCGCGTAGCAGTTTTTGCGGGATTGATTGTTGATGAGGCGGATAATCCGGTAGAGGTGACCTACGTCGGCGGGACGCCGCACTATGTCGTCAACGATGCCGGTTTCTTGCGACACATCCCATCGGAAAAAGTGGACCGGCACGTGCTCGACGTGATGCAGGAAGGCGTGCTCGAAAATCGGGAAGCGGTGGTACAAGGCATGCTCCAATTCCTGGGAAAAGATGATCTTTTCACGAAAGCCGCCGTCGATGCGTCGATTGGGCAGATGCCGGAGAACATCAACGCATTGCTTGACACCGGTTTACCCGAGGATGCGCGGCAATGGCTTGGCTTGATGGGACTCCGCATTATCATCGACTTCCACGGTGATGTGATCGACGTCGTGATGCCCGGCAGCATCGACCTTGACGAATAGCCTTATGTTGCAACAGAGGGAATTCCACGCCACACCTTCCGCCCAGTTACGCGAGCTTCTCGGTAAACTGGAAGCGCATATCGGCAGGCTCGAGCGCGACAGTCGTGAAGAGGTGCAGAAAATTCCAACGCTCTTTGACGCGGCACACGCGCTGATCGTCGAATTGGAGCGTGCAGGAGCGTCCTTTCCGGCAGAAACTACCCGCTTCGAGACCGCTTCGGCTACCTTCCGCCGCAAGGCAAAGCCGTTTCTGCGCACAATAGGGGGAGCAGAGAACCTTGCAGCGTTACGCTTTGAACGGTCTCTAGCCCCCGAACAATGGTGGTGGTTCATCGATCAATGGTGGGCGGAGCAAAGGAAAGCGCAACGCCGTCATCAGGTAAAATCGCTACTGATCGGTGCGACGGTTCTCGCCGTCGTGGTCGTGGTGTATGTGCTCCTCCTCGCGCCTGACAAGACCGTATCGCAAACTATCCGGCTGCAACGAACGGCGGAACAACTCGCGCAAGTGGGGGATTATACCGCCGCCCTGAACACGGTGAACGAAGCCCTGGCTTTATCGCCCGGTGACGCGAGCCTGCTGGCACTCAAGGGTGTCGTGCAAACCCAGCTCGGCTTTGAGGCGGAAGCTGCGACCACATTTGCCGATGCCGAAGTCGCGGCCGGCAACCGCGAGCAGTTCCTCCTCACCCGCGCCCAAATCTACCTGATGCTGGGGCAACCTGAGGCAGTTTTGGTCGATGCCGGGGCTGTCATCGCCGCCAATCCGCAATCGGCGCGTGGTTATTTGTACCTGGCGCAGGCGAATACCGACCTGGGTAACTTTCTGGAAGCGGATATGCACTATGATGAGGCCGGGCGGTTAGCCGATGCAGCGGGAGACCCCGAGATCGCGGCTATCGCCCGCGTGCAGAAGGCGTACCTCTACCAACAACTCTTCCTCCCCACCCCAACAGCCCCGTAGCAAACAAAAATCCCCCTCAGTGAGGGGGATTGCCGGATGGCCCCAAGGGAATTCGAATCCCTGTTTCCGGCTTGAGAGGCCAGCGTCCTAGGCCACTAGACGATGGGGCCAAGCGACCAGGATTGTAGCAGAAACAAGGCTTTTGTCAACCACCGTTTGCGCGCAGCTTGCTTTCGGTTACAATCCCACGAGTCGAGTTATGAGAGTGGTTGGTTGGATGTAAATGTAAAGTTTTCGCACGCCGCACCATACGCCCCCCTTATTGTTGAAAATGGAGGTAACGATGTACAGGTCAGTTCGATACATTATTGCGGTTGTCAGTGTGATGGTATTAACGGCTCCCACAGTTGCCGCGCCGCCAACTCCGCAATTTGGGACAGCAGTCGTGGTGGAAGGCGGTGAGGTCACACCATGTTTTACAGGATGCGGGGGAGTCTTTGGCGTCCCTTCCAGTAATCTCGGCTACGAGCAAACGGTCGTGGAGCTGGTCAACGCGGAGCGGGCTAAATCCGCTTTGCCACCGCTCAAGCGCGTTGCTACTCTGACAGATGCCGCGCGCTACCATGCAACAGACCTGGCGGTGGACAACTACTTCAGCCATGACTCGCAGGATCGCGTGGGCGGCGCTTTGCAGTATGTGTGCAACTTTTCACAGCGCGTTTTGACCTACTACAATTATCCTACCTGGAGCACGCTGAGCGAGAACATCGCTGCCGGCTATTCCACGCCGGCCTTAGTGATGGCTGCGTGGATGGCCAGCGATGGTCACCGCGCCAATATCCTGCGGGCAGCGTCCTGTGAAATCGGCGTGGGGTATTACGAGGGCGGTGGCACCTATTATCGTTATTGGGTACAGGACTTCGGATGTCGCAGCGATGTCTACCCTACCGTCATCAACCGGGAGGCTGCCACGACTGACGATTACCGCGTCAATCTCTACATCTACGGCAGCGGCAAATGGACCGAAATGCGCCTGCGCAACAACAGCGACGCCTGGAGTAACTGGCGCCCGTTCCAGTCGCAACTGCCCTGGGAGTTACCCAAGGCGCCCGGTGAGCATACCGTGTCGGTGGAGATGCGTAATGCCACCCAGACCGCGACCAGCAGCGACAGCATCTATTCGACGTGGGCGCCGCCACCGATTACCCTCAATGTCACCCCAACCCACGTCACGTTCGTGTATGATGGCGTGACCGGCAATGTGATCCCGCCAGCGCAAGTCGTCAACCTGACCAACAGCACCACAGCGGACGTGATCGCCTGGAGTCTGGCAACCCAAGGCAACTGGTTCACCGCCACCCCGGCAAGCGGGACGACACCGGGTACGTTCACCATTGCGCCGACGACGTTCATGACGCAATCCAGCGCACTCTATACCGGCGCGGTCACGGTGACGGCTACCGCGCCGCCGGAAACGGTCAACGCCGTGCAGCGTGTCAACGTGACGCTGGACGTCCAGGTACCGGCGTTGGGAGGCTTGCCCGATGCGATCACCTTTACGTACAGCATCCCTTCGGCACAACTGCTCCCGTCTGCCTGGATATTGACGCCGCGCAACGTGGGCAGCCCTCATTCCTTGCAGTGGAGCGTGACCGGCGATGCACTCTGGGCGCAGATTGCCCCACAGAGCGGTACGACGCCGCAGAGCTTCAGCATCACACCAACGGGCTTTACTACATCGACCATCTTCCTGTACACCGGTATGTTGACCATCACCGTGAACAGTCCTACCGGTGTCGCCGGATCGCCGCATCAGGTCCGCCTGGCATTGAAAGTGGTGGATGAACCACTCAGCTACGTCTACCTGCCCTTGGTCAGTCGCAATTTCTAAAACGAGATTTCTACCACGCATCCTCACGAATCGACACTAGTTTTCCCATTCGTGAGAATTTGTGGAAATTCGTGGTTGAGTTCTGAGGAGGATTATGGATCCTATTGCATTGGTTGCTGCCGTCGCCGCCGACCTGGCGCTGGCCTTGCCGCGCGTCGAGTCCGCCGTCCGCTTGCTGGATGACGGCAATACTGTCCCCTTCATCGCCCGCTATCGCAAGGAGATGACCGGCTCGCTCGATGAGGAGCAACTGCGGCAGGTGGCCGAACGGTTAGGCTATCGTCGTAACATGGAGGATCGCCGCGAGACGATTCTGCGCAGCCTGGAAGAGCAGGGCGTGCTCACGCCGGAGTTGCAGGCCGATGTAGCGTCCGCCGACACGCTGCAACGCCTGGAAGACCTCTATCGCCCGTACAAGCCCAAGCGCCGCACGCGCGCAACGATCGCTCGCGAGCGAGGGCTGCAGCCGCTGGCCGATCTTGTGCTGGCGCAGACGCTCGAAGGCGACCGCGACGCGCTGGCGCAGCCCTTCCTCACGGACGACGTCCCCACCGTGGACGACGCCTATGCGGGCGCGCGGGACATCGTCGCCGAGGCCATCGCCGACGCGCCGGAAGTGCGCGCCGACATGCGCCGCCTGGTGCAGCGGCACGGCACGTTGAGTGTCGCCGTTGCCGATCAAGGCAAGGACCCCAAGGGCGTCTACCAGATGTACTACAGCTTCTTCGTGGATTTCCGCGCGCTGCGCCCGCACCAAACGCTCGCCATCAACCGCGGCGAGCGCGAAAGTGTGCTCAAGGTCACGCTGGAAGTGCCGGAGCCGGAAGCGATGGGCATCCTGGCACAGCGGTATCCGAGCGACGCGGGCAGCCCGCTGATGGATGACCTCGTCGAGGCGCGCAAGGACAGCTACAGCCGCCTGCTCTTCCCCGCCGTCGAGCGCGAGATGCGCCGCGAGTTGAGCGACATGGCCGACGAGCACGCGATCGGTGTGTTCGCCGCCAATCTCAAGGCGCTGTTGTTGCAGCCGCCGCTGCGCGGACAGACGGTGCTGGGCATCGATCCCGGCTATCGCACCGGCTGCAAGGTCGCGGTGGTCAGCCCGACCGGCAAGGTGCTGGACACGCGCACGATCTATCCCGACCGCGACAAGGAACAGGCCAAGGCGACGTTGCGCCGTCTGGTGCAGCAACACGACGTCACGGTGATCGACATCGGCAACGGGACTGCCAGCCGCGAGACGGAGACATTGGTGGCGGAACTGCTGAGCGAGGCCAACCTTAAGGTGAAGTACACGATCGTCAACGAGGCCGGGGCGTCGGTATACTCGGCGTCGAAGCTGGCGCGTCAGGAGATGCCCGACCTGGACGTGTCGCTGCGCGGGGCGGTTTCCATCGCGCGGCGCTTGCAGGACCCGCTGGCCGAACTGGTGAAGATCGACCCGCAGGCCATCGGCGTAGGGCTGTACCAGCACGACGTCAACCAGAAGGCGCTCGCGGAGTCGCTGGACACGGTCGTCGAGTCGGTGGTGAACACGGTGGGCGCGGACCTCAACACGGCGTCACCCGCGCTGCTACGCTACATTTCGGGCATCGGCCCCAAGCTGGCGGAGACGATTGTGGCGCACCGCGACGCGCAGGGCGCATTCGACGCCCGCGAGGCGCTGCGCCGCGTCCCCGGTCTCGGCCCGAAGACGTTCGAGCAGGCCGCCGGCTTCCTGCGCGTGCCGGAAGGGGGCGATCCACTGGACAAGACGCCCATTCACCCGGAGAGCTATCCGGTGGCCCGCGCCGTGCTGGACTTACTCGGCTGCCCACTCGGCGATCCCCGGCTGGCGGGCGAGATCGCCAATCTACGACGGCAAATGAATCTCGATGAACTCGCCGTCGACCTGGGAACGGGCCGCCCCACCCTGGAAGACATCCTGGAGGCGCTGGCCCGCCCTGGACGCGATCCCCGCGACGGGCTGGAAGGCCCGATCCTGCGCAGCGACGTGTTGAGCCTTGAGGATCTGCGCGAGGGGATGCAGCTCAAGGGTACGGTGCGCAACGTCGTGGACTTCGGCGCGTTCGTCGATATCGGCGTCAAGCGCGACGGGCTGGTGCATATCAGCCGTATGGGAACGGGCTACGTCCGCAACCCGCACGAGAAAGTCTCCGTGGGGGACGTGATCGATGTGGAAGTAATCGAAGTGGATCAGCAGCGCGGGCGCATCAGCCTGGCGTTGGTGGAGTAAGTTTGTCAACGGATTCAACGGATTTTTTCAATCCGTTTCATCCGTTGAATCCGTTGACATTTTTGAGAGGGGGGGACAGGTATGCCGATTGGGAGTCTGGTTAACGCATTAACGGTGATTGTGGGCAGCACGGTGGGGTTGGTGCTGCGGAAGAAGTTCCCGGAGAACATCAAGGGCATTATCTTCGAGGGGGTGGGCCTGGGGACGCTGGTGTTAGGGATGAAGATGGCGTTCGCGGTGGAGGATTTTCTCATCTTTATCTTTAGCCTGATTTTCGGCGGCATTATTGGCGAGTTGCTCCACCTGGAGACCTGGATGGAGGGGATGGGCGACCGTCTCAAGGCGCGGCTAAAAAGCCAGGATGGGCGCTTCACCGAGGGGTTGATCACGGCGTTCCTTATCTTCTGCGTCGGCTCGATGACGTTCGTGGGCGCGATCAACGAGGGGCTCAACGGCGACCGCACGCTCATCCTCACCAAAGCGATCCTGGACGGTTTCACCTCGATCGCGCTGGCATCGGTCTATGGCTTGGGCGTGTTGCTCTCGGCGCTGCCCCTGTTCATCATCCAGGCGAGTATCACTCTGCTGGCGGGGCAGTTCCAGAGCTTTTTCTCCGATCTCATCATCAATCAGATGACGGCCGTCGGCGGCGCACTCATCCTGGGGATTGGGCTGAACCTGCTTGGCATCAAGCGGATCAAGACGAGTAATCTGCTGCCGGGATTGGTAGTGGTGGTGGTGCTGACGTTGATTTTTGGGTAAGCGATGGGCGCTTATGGTATAATGGCTGTAGGGGATATGAGAATGTCTAAACTTTTTCGTGAACTTATAGGACAACTATCACCGAAACGGCGCAAGAGCATTGAAGCGCGTGCGCAGACCATATTACGTGATACGGCTAGACATTGCTCCAAGTCTGATGCGCTTGCTGGCTTGTCTGAACAAGAAATCGATGAAATCGTTGTGGCTGAAGCCAACGATCATGAGGCTTGGGAAGAACCGATCTTGGTCACAGAACCAAGCCAATTTTGTCAACTACCTGAGTGAGTGAATTTTGTATCTGCAAAAGGCTGATAATCATTCAGATGAACATAGAAGACATTATTGACGCCATACGGCACAATCGAATCAGAATCACAGATCACGCTGACGAAGAAGCACAAGCCGATCATCTCTCATTCGATGAGGTTTTCATCAGCGTTTTCCAGGGCGAGGTCATTGAAGATTATCCAACAGACAAGCCCTATCCGAGTTGTTTGATTTATGGTCAAACATTTCGCAAAGAACCGGTACATAGTGTGTGGGCTTATAACTCGGCTAACCAGTGGGTGGTTTTGATTACAGTGTATCGCCCAGATCCCAACCGCTGGATTGAATGGAAGAAGAGGAGACCCAAAAATGTTACCCTTTGAACGTTGCCCAGTATGCGGACATGAAATGGTGAGCAAAGAGGTCGAGAAACTGCTGCGCGGCGGAAAACATACAGCGGTCGTGACCGTTATGGCCGAGGTATGCTTGCACTGCGGCGAAAGACTGTATTCCAAAGAAGTTATCAGTCAATTCGGGCGGATTCGCCTGCAATTGAGTCGCCAAGAAACGACACAGTTTCAACCGCTAGGACAGACTTTTCAAGTGGTGTTGGGCCACGCATAACAAGCGCAGCAGTGAATTTTACAAACAGGAGTCGAAAATCATGGGTTTAGGCGATATTTTGAATGCGATCACCGAATGGGCGTTGGAAATTATCAGGACGTTGGGCTATCCGGGACTGGGGTTCATTATGTTCCTGGAAAACGTTTTCCCGCCCATTCCTTCGGAGGCGGTATTGCCGCTGGCCGGGTGGCTCACTGCTGTCGAGAACGCGCCCTTTACGATGCTCGGCGTGACCCTCGTGGGCGCGATTGGCTCCGTGGCCGGGGCGTTCTTCTTCTACGGGATCGGGCGCTGGTTCGATGAGAGCCGCGTGCGCTACCTGTTGCAGCGCTTCGGCAAGTGGTTTATGCTGTCGGAGAACGATCTGGACACCGCGCTGGCCTGGTTCAAGAAATACGGCGAATACGTGATTTTCTTCGGGCGGATGGTGCCCATCGTGCGCAGTCTGATCTCCGTTCCGGCGGGGCTGGCGAAGATGAACATCCCACGCTTTACGTTCTACACCGCGCTTGGCACGGCGTTATGGAGCTTCCTGCTGGCGCTCGCCGGGCGGTTGTTTGGTGAGAGCTGGCCGTTGGTTTCGGAATACGTCAATCAGTACGAGCACGTTGTGTACGCGCTTTGCGCGATTGCGGTCGTCGGCTTTTTCGGCTACCGGTTCTGGCAGCAGCGGAAGAAAACGGTCAGTGGTCAGCAACCAGTAATTGGTAATAAGTAATCAGGGATTGGGGATTGGGGGAATAAGGATTAGGATACTCCTGATTACGAATCCCTAGTTACCAATCCCTAATCCCCAGTTACCAATCCCCAGGAAAGGAGAAAGTCTCATGCCCCCAGTTATTCGCGTTGAACACATCGGCGATTATGAAGGTCAGGAAGTGACCATCCGTGGGTGGGTCTACAACCGCACGCACAAGGGGAAGCTCGTGTTCCTGCTGGTGCGGGATGGCTACGGCTTCGTGCAGTGCGTGGCGTTCAAGAACGACGTGCCCGCCGAACTCTTCGACGCGATGACGCACATCCCACAGGAGTCTTCGGTCGTCATCACGGGAGTAGTGCGTGCCGACCCGCGCGCGCCGGGCATTCCCGGCGGCTACGAAGTCGGCATCACTGGCTTCGAGGTGGTGCAGGCGGTGGAGGGTGAATACCCCATCGCGCTGAAGGAGCACGGCGTCGAATTCTTGCTCGACAACCGCCACCTGTGGATTCGCACGCCGAGCCAGTGGGCGGTGCTGCGCGTCCGCGCCGTCGTCATCGCCGCGATTCACGAGTGGCTAAGTGACAACGGTTTCATCCACATGGACACGCCGATCCTCACGCCGGCAGCCTGTGAGGGGACAACGACGCTTTTCGGCACCGAGTACTTCGACGAGGGCGTGGCCTACCTTGCGCAGAGCGGGCAGCTCTACAACGAGGCCAACATTTTCGCCTTCAATCGCGTCTACTGCTTTGGGCCGACCTTCCGCGCGGAGAAGTCCAAGACGCGCCGCCACCTCACCGAGTTCTGGATGGTGGAACCGGAAGTCGCGTTTTGCGACCTCGACGGGGTGATGGAGATCGAGGAGCAGTTCGTCTCGCACATTGTGCAGACTGCGCTAAAAAAGTGCGCAGCGGAATTGAAGGCGCTGGGCCGCGACGTAAGCGCGTTGGAGCGCGTCACGCCGCCCTTCCCGCGCATCTCCTACGACGACGCGCTGGCGATGCTCGCCGAGATCCGCGAGCAGACGGAAGACCCGGAGGCGAAGGCACTACTCGAAATCGAATGGGGCAGCGACTTCGGCTCCCCGCACGAGACCGCACTGACCAAGAAATTCGACAAGCCGGTGTTCGTCTACGGGTATCCCACCGTCGTCAAAGCCTTTTACATGGAGCCGTGGCCTGGCCGCCCGGAGGTCTGCAAGAGCGTGGACCTGCTCGCGCCGGAGGGCTACGGCGAGATCATCGGCGGCAGCGAGCGCATCTCCGACCCCGATCTGCTGCTGCAACACATCCACGAGCACAACCTGCCGGAAGAGGCGTTCAAGTGGTACATCGATTTGCGGCATTACGGCAGCGTGCCCCACAGCGGCTTCGGCCTGGGCGTGGAGCGCACCGTGACGTGGATTTGCGGCATCGATCACCTGCGCGAGGCGATTGCCTTCCCCCGGATGATCAACCGGGTGTATCCGTAAAATTTCATTCGACAGGATTTACAGGATTGACAGGATGAAAAGGGCGACTAAGCCGGTTGCCCCTATCCTGAAAATCCTGTGAATCCTGTCCAAAAAACTCCTCACCGCCGCATGACCAGTGGCATGTAGAGCCGTTGCACCGGCCACAGCCCCGCCATGCCCAGCGATTCGGTAATGACCTCATCACTCAACGGCCAGTTGAACGATAAAATGCGGATGTAATCGGTTGTTGTGGTGGCGGCGGTCATGTTCAGGCGGTAGGTCTCCCCAGGCCAAACCGTTGTAGTGAATTCCCATGTATCGGCGATGACGGGACTGACGGCATCGCGCCCCAGGCTATCCAAAAAACGTAGTGAGACCCCGGTCAGCATCACCTCACCGGTTTGCGTGCCCGGAATATCCCAGATGTCATTGCGATTCTCGTCGGCGAAGAACGGCCCGACGGTAAGGTGTAGCGTGCTCAACAGTCTGATCGTGGTCCAGGCTTGCGGCGCAGTCGGCCATGCCGCGCGGTTGCCCACGCGGTCGGTGGCGCGGACGCGGAAGTAGTAGGTATTGCCGTCTGTTCCGGTGAAAACGGCAGAGGTGGCAGTGGTCGCGGATTTCCACAGCACCCACGCGCCATCTTCGCCGGTGCGCACCTGCACATCGTAGAACCAGATGCCTGATTCGTTATCCTGTCCCTCCCAGGTGACGGTGAAAGCCGGTGTAAATGTGACCGGCGGCAGTGGCCCGACGATCGAGATGGGCGGCAGGTTGACCGCCTCCGACTCGATCACGATCAGCGGGTCGCCGCCAATGATATAGTCGTTGGGATTGGAGATCAGGTTGGCGGTCGCTCCTGGCAGTGTGAAGGTGTAGCTGCCGGCTATAGCCGTGAGGGTTTGCGTGGCCCCCCAACGATTCACCACCGTAGCCTTTGGGATCGTCGCCGGAAGGGTGAAGACGGAGGTCACAGGGCTGGTGTTCCACAGCACACTGACCTTGCCGCGCGGCGTGCCCCATAGCGTGACGCGCATGTTGGTCCCGGTGGGCACGCGGGTGGTGAAACTCGGCGAGATCAGATAGGTTGCAGCGACCTGAAACGCACTGTAAGCGGGGCGCACGGAACGGTCGTTACGGATCAGGCCGAAGTACTCGCCCATGTCGGCGTCATTGGTACGGAAGAAAAGGTAACGCTCGACGCCAGAAGCCAGTGCATTGGCGTAGGACTGGATCAGGTAAGTGGCAGCTTCCTCTTGCGTGGCCGCGTAATCGTACTTGTCAGTGTACGCCTTAGGATCGCCCCACACAGGGACGCCCGTTTCGGTAAGCCAGATCGGATGGTCGGAGACGTACACCTTCATCCGATTGCGGATGTGATTCACCAGATCGTAAGTGTGGGCAGAACTGCTATAGGAGTGCAGCGACATCACGTCGAAGAAATAGTTATTGGCGGGCGCGGATGGGTCGTCGTTGAGGATGTCAAGCACGCGCTCGAAGTACGTCTTGTCGGCCCAATAGTGGATGCCGGCATAGAGCACGGTGCACTCAGCACACGCGGCTTTGGTCGCCCGGTATCCTACCTTGAGCAGTTGGGCATAGTCTTGCTCGCTCCCACACCACAGCAGGTCCCACTCAACCTCGTTCCACATCTCCCAGTGTTTAACTTGATTTTTGTAATGGGAGACGACCGTGTACACGAACTCGGCCCACTGGTTGCCGTTGAAATTCCCCACCGTCCAAGGACGGTACAGGCCGGCGGGCGGCGTCCGCGACCACACATCATTCCAGGTACTTTGCGGCGTCAGTGTAGACGGTGCCACCTCTGCTAACGGTGCGAGGAACGGGCGAGGAGCTGGTGGATACCAGCCGCCGGTTAGCCGGGGTGGAGCCGTGATTGGCTCCGTCACGCACGCGGTTGCGGCCCATTCGGGCGTCATTTCGAGGATGCCGATGATGTTCCCGATGCCCGCGTTGAGCAGGTTATTCACCAGGGTGTCGTAAGCGCCGAAGCTCCAGGCGTTGTCTGCCGGCTCCAGGCGCGGCCAATTGAAGTCGAAGCGATCCCAGCGAGATCCGGCCTGCACGGCCAACGGCAGGTAGTAGCGCTCCTGCCCCGCCGGGCCGGGGTAGAACGAGTAACTGACGCCTGCACGGCCGTCTGTGTTCGTCACCGGCGGCAAGATTGTGTCTGCCACCGGTTGTGCAACGACAGACGTGGTCATCGTCAACAGCAGCCACAGCCCTGATGTAAAAGCCAACGCCGATAAGATACCCGAAGTTCGTTTCATTAGCCACCTCCGACGATACAGTGTAACAGAGATGAGGAAAGGGGCAAGGAAAACGGAGCGCAAATATCGTCAAGAAGTGCACGTTTAGGCCCGCACGCGCGGCGGAGAAGCGCAAGGGTCGTCAAGAAGAATGACTCGTCCCAGGATATACTCATAAGCGGTTAGCCAACAGCGGTTAGTCTCCCGAAAAGCTGTCCGAGCAGGGGCAAGTTCTACAACTACCCACAAAGCTGAAGGCTGAAAGCTGATCACCAAAATCAAAACAAAGGGAGGTTATCATGGATACAGCAACTTTCACAGTCAACGCCATTGGGCACATTCGGGCAGGGGAAGATGGGTTTTACCTGGAGATCGCGCCAGAGTACCGGCCGGCGCTCAACGGCCTGGACGGCTTCGGCCACATCAACATCCTGTGGTGGCTGCACCTCTACGCCGAGTACCGCGAGATCGTGGAATGCGATCAGCCCTACAAACACGCGCCCGCTAAGTTGGGCATCTTCGCCACGCGCGCCCCGGTGCGCCCCAACCCCATCGCGCTGACGACAGTGGCCGTGACGCGCATCGACCACGAACAGGGCCGCATCTACATCCCCTACATCGACGCGGAAGACGGTTCGCCCGTCCTGGACATCAAACCGTATCACCCATGTGAGGATCGCGTGCGGGACGTGAACCTGCCATCGTGGTGCGCGCACTGGCCGCAATGGTATGAGGACGCCGAGGATTTCGATTGGGCGGCGGAGTTCGTCAACGCGCAGTAACGGCCTCAAGTCACAAATCATGCTGGCTCACTGCCCCCGTGGACGGGGGCAGTGAGCCAGCATGATAAAAGTCGGGATTCGTCCTTGCGCTGTTTTTATTTTGGAGTAGTGTAAGGCTGATAGTGTAAGGGTTCATAAAAAAATAACTTCGCGCATCGCTCAAGATGGTGCTGCGGCTGAAGCTGAACGAGGATAGATAGTGTAGTTCCACTGCGGGCAGACATCATGGGCTTTGATATTGAGCGCATCTA